>Ga0307374_10000844_pt1 | contig 57496 bp, 53 predicted proteins | sample OX3MG_FD_202532 | JGI IMG/M metagenome (GOLD analysis project Ga0307374, IMG submission 202532) | Soil microbial communities from Risofladan, Vaasa, Finland - OX-3 | ecosystem: Environmental > Terrestrial > Soil > Coastal area > Acid sulfate soil | place: Finland: Risofladan, Vaasa | collected...
GCTCGAGCCCAACCGCGCCAGCCTGCTCGCCAGCGTAGGACGCGCGCTGGAGGTTGCCGAGCAGCAGGAGCGCCAGGCGGCGCAGACCAGCCTGTTCGGCGAGGCGGAAGCGGCGCACCACGGCGCCCTGGCGCTCCTCGAGGCGAAGCCCTGGGACCTGCGCCACAAGCTGACCGAGGAGAAGGTTGCGCTCGGCTTCACGTTGTCCGGGCACCTGTTTTCGATCTACGAGCGCGAGCTCGCCGCGTTCCCGCGCACACCGCTCGCCAGGCTCGGCCCGGCCGAGCACCGTGTCTGGCTTGCCGGCATTGTCGCCTCGGCGCGCAGCCAGATGACGCGCCGCGGACGCATGATGGTGGTGATGCTCGACGACGGCACGGCGCAGGTCGAAATCTCCGTGTTCAACGAGCTGTTCGAGCGCCATCGGGACAAACTGAAGGAGGACGCGCTGCTGCTGGTCCAGGGCAAGGTGCAGCGCGACGACTTTTCCGGCGGTCTGCGCGTGACCGCGGACGAGCTGCTCGATCTTGCCGCGTTGCGCGAGCGTTACGCGGCGCACCTGCGCATCGCGATGAACGGGCAAGCCGACGCCAATCGTCTGCGCGAGCTGCTGGCCCCGTACCGGGCCGCGGGCGAGGGCGGCTGCTCGGTGCTGGTGCACTACGAGAGCGGCGCAGCGTCGTGCGATGTAGCCTTGGGCGATAGCTGGAAGGTGCGTCCGGACGGACGCCTGATCGAGGATCTGTCGGCTTGGCTGTCTCCGGAAAGCGTCCAGGTCGTGTACGCCAACGCTGCCTCGACTGCCTGAAGCCTGCTCACGCGGCCCCCAGCGCACCGGGCATTGTGGACCGAGCGGCCGCCTGAAGCGGCGGTACCAGTCGCTTTGCAGCAGCTCGGAGGGATCGTAACGCCGCTTGGCCGCCAGGAAAGCGGCGAGCCGCGGATAGCACGCCTGAACCTGCTCGAGGGAGGCGTCGAACCCGGATGCGATCGGAAACGAGCCGCCCAGCCCGAGCGCTGCACCGATGATCCAGCGGCGTGCCTCCGAGGCCTGCACGCTGCTGCCGAGAGTGCGCCGTAAACGAAGGCGCAGCGTGATGCTCGAAAACTCTTGCGTTGCCCAACGCAACGACGTGACGTCCTCGGCTAGGGTACGGCGCACGCGGATACCCACGAACTCGATGCGCCGCTTCGCTCCTTCAACGCGCACGAGGTCCAGGAACTGATCGAGCCGTTGCGGGGGCACCAGCGCTTCGGTGTTCCAGGTGGCGGCATCCGCACGGCCCGCGGGCTGTCAATCCTGCTCGACCGACTGCTCGGCATCGCGGGCGCTGCGTGCAAGGGAGCTGAGGCGCAACGTCAGGCTATAGAGCATCCCGAATGCACCGTGGTCGCCGAGGACGAGCTGCAGGAATTCTCGGTTGCCGTGGCGCGCGGCGCGCCGCAGGTCGCCGTCCGCAGTGACAAATGTGAGTGCCTCGACGTGTGCTGCGATCGGCTGCCCGTCGGCGCCCGGTGCATTGACAGCAGCGCTTTCGCCCATGGTGGGTGGCAGGTCTTCGGCCGCAGCGAAAGCGTCCGCTTGGCAACCTGCTTCGCGCAACCGGGCCGCGAGCGCACCCCAGCTAGCGCTCGCCTGGACCTCGACCAGGCCGCTGGCGGGGTCGAGGTCCAGGATGCGGTCCAATTCCGTGGCATCGACCGAGAGGCGCTTTCGGGCTGCCTGCTGAAGCGCTCCGCAAAGCTCGGGCGCGAAACGAACACGTACGGCGGAAATGGGATACGCGGCACTGATTTCGGCCGGTCGCGCCGCGGCGCCTATCGCAGTCTTGCATGGCCCCTCCTTCTTGTGCGATACGGGGGACATTCTTGCTTGCGTATGTGTTGCATCGCAACAGAGATATCGTAAGTATCAAAATCTAATACTGGCAGGTTCAGGACAGATTCGAGCCGCGTCGTCGGGGCGCTCAAGGAATGCCTGCGGCTTCGTGGCATGACCTATCGCGACCTGGCCAGTGCCCTCGGCCTCTCCGAGCCGAACGTGAAGCGCATGTTCTCGCGCGGCAGCATTACGCTGGCGCGAGTCGAAGGGATCCTGAAGTTGCTGGACCTCGATTTTCACGAGGTGGCACGCATGAGCCGCAAGCGGAATAACGATCCAGCGGAGTTGAGCGAGCCACAGGAAAAGCTCCTCGCGCAGGGCGAACGGCTTCTATCCGTGTTCTGGCTGCTGCTGAACGGCCGGGGGTTCGGCCAGATTCTCGAGGAGTTCTCCATCTTCAAAGTGGAGCTCACGCTCGCCTGCGCCGAACTCGAGCGCGTAAAACTGGTGGAATGGGGTGCGCGCGATCGGGTCCGCACTGCGCGCGCCGAGCCACTTTCAATGGCGCGCTTTGGGACCGGTGACAAGGCCTACGGGGCGCGCGTTACGCAGGAGTTTCTCAAGGCGCGGTTCGCGGCCCCGCTCGAGCTGCTGCGCTTCGAAGCCAGGGAAGTGTTGCCCGAGTCGGCGGCCGTGATCCGGCGCCGCCTGGAGCGGGCTGGTCGCCGAGTGCAACGAGTTTGCAGAGCTGGATTGCAGGCTGGCTGCGCCTCGATGGGGGGATTGGCGTCCTGGTGGCCGGCCGGCCGTGGGAGTTCTCCGTGCTCAACGCACTCAAGCGGCGCCGGCCGTCCGCCTAGACCGAGGGCAGGACGTCGAAGCCGATGTAGGTGCGCTCAAGATCTCCGCGCGCGGCAGCCGTGGCCAGCGTCAGAGTCGCGACGTGCGCCGCTGCGGGCCCGCGCCGTGCCCAGGCGATCACGCTCTTTACCACGTCCTCGGACCCCTGCACGACCGCCTCGACGCTGCCGTCGGCGCGATTGCGGACCCAGCCGGCCACGCACAAGCGGACCGCTTCCCGCTGCAGCGATTCACGGAAGCCGACACCCTGCACGCGTCCGGTGATGCGCAGATGTGACGTGAGCATGAGGGGGGCAGGAATCGCTCGCGCTCGCTGTGAAGGATGCGCGGGCGCATGGTAAGCTGGTTCTTGGAATTCTATCCGCCCGTCCGGGGACGCGCGATAGAGAGCGGCAGGGTACTGGGATCAAACGAACAATTGGGGGAGCAGATATGCGGATAGCGTTGCTGGTGATCGCGGGATTGGCTCTGGCCGGATATGTCGTGGTGGCGTTAGTTCTGCCGCAGATGGCGGGCGCCGAGGCGAACGAGGCGGCCCAGGCGCTGATCGCCGGGACGAGCTCTGCGCAACAACAGGTCGCTGCGGCGGCGCAGAAGGCAGGCAAGCTGGCGGGCTCCGGCAACGGCATCAAGCTCGCGCCGCGAAGCGGTGATAAATTCGGAGAGCTGAAGTGGCTGGTCGATCCGAGCGGCACGATTCACGGGTGGAACGAAAAGAACGCGATCGAAATCGCGCTCACGCCGACGCTGCAGGCAGGCAAAGTGGACTGGGCCTGCCGTGGCTATCCGATTTCTGCGATGCCCGCTAACTGCGGCGGACACTGATCGCCGTCAGGATTCCCTGCATGATGGCCGCCGGCGGCGGCGGGCAGCCCGGCACCGCCGCGTCGACGGGAATGACATTGGCCACGCGGCCGCAGCTGGCGTAGGTCTGCCCGAAAATCCCGCCCGTACAACCGCAGTCGCCGATCGCCACCACGAGCTTCGGATCGGGAGTCGCCTCGTAGGTGCGCCGCAGCGCCTGCTCCATGTTGCGTGACACCGGACCCGTGACCAGCAGCAGGTCGGCATGGCGCGGGCTGGCGACGAACTTGATCCCGAGCCCTTCCAGGTTGTAGTAGGGATTGCCAGTGGCTTGGATTTCCAGCTCGCAGCCGTTGCACGAGCCCGCGTCCACGTGCCGGATCGCGAGCGCCTGTCCCAGTAGTCGCAACACTTCCTCGTTGAGCCGGCCGGCGATCTGGCGCAGCGCTTCGTCCGGTGGCGGCGGAGCCTCGGTGCGGATGCCGACGCGGACGATCTGACGGAGCAGTTTGTGCATGGCTACAGGTCCTGCCCAGCGTAGGAGAGGTTGAACGACTTGTTGATGAGCGGAAAGTCGGGAACGATGTTGCCGAGAATCGCGTATTCGAGCGCCGGCCAGTTCTGCCAGGACGGATCGTGCGCGTGGCAACGGCGGATCGAGCCGCCCGCGCCGGCCTCGAGGGCGACGAACAGCTCACCGCGCCAGCCCTCCACCCAGCCGATGCCCAGCGCCCCCTCGGCAACCGTTCCCCGCGGCAAGCGGACTTCGCCCGCAGGCAGGCGGCGCAGGATTCGCCGTTCGAGCCGGAGCGATTCGAGCGCTTCGTCGAAGCGCACATTGACGCGTGCGGCTACGTCGCCGTTTCTCTGCGTCGCGATGCGCGGGCGCAGCTCGTGGTAGGGGGCGAAGGCGGGGTATACGCGAGCATCCACAGCATGGCCGCTCGCGCGCGCGGCAAACCCGACCACCCCGAGCCGGCCGGCGGTCTGCGACGTGAGCCTGCCGCAGGTGATGAAGCGGTCCTGCAGACCAGGATGGTCGTCGTAAATCAGCCGCAAGACCGCAATTTCGCGCTCCAAGTGGTCGGCTTCCTCCAGAAGCATCGCAATCCCGGCGCTATCCACGTCGAACGCCGTGCCGCCCGGCACGATGCGGTCCATAAGGTAGCGGTGACCGAAGACGCGCGCGTTGCTGCGCAACAGGTCCTCCTTGAGACGGGAGAACTGCGCCAGCCCGAACGCGAGCCCGCCGTCGTTGCCGAGATAGCCTAGATCGCCGAGGTGATTGGCGAGGCGCTCGCGCTCGAGCAGCAACGCCCGAAGCAGCAGCGCGCGGGGAGTCGGCTCGACCCCGGCCATTGACTCGAGCGCCATGGCGTAGGCCCAGCCGTAGGCCGCCGTGCTGTCGCCGGAAATCCGCGCCGCGAGGCGAGCGCCTTCCTCGAGGGTCATCGACTCGAAGCGCTTCTCGACCCCCTTGTGGGTGTAGCCGAGCCGCTGCTCGAGCCTGAGCACGCGCTCGCCGACCACCGAAAAGCGGAAATGCCCGGGCTCGATCGTTCCGGCGTGCACCGGACCGACGGCGATTTCGTGCACCCCCTCGCCCTCTACCGTGACGAACGCGTAGCGATCATCGCCGCGAGGCAAAACCGCATCGAGCGCGACCTCGCGCCGCAGGGGGTAAGCATCCTCGCGCCAGGCGCCGTGGCGCAGCCAGCCGCGTGCGTCGCGCCGCTCGCCGTGGGCGCTGTGCGCGCGTAACCCCATCAGGTCGAAAGCGGCGCGCTGCATGCGCGCCGCACAGGGAAACACGTCCGATATGTCGGGATAGCTCGCCTGCGGCTCGCTCACCGGGAGCGTAAGGACGACGAGCCCCTCGTACGCGACCGCGAGAAGGTGGAGCGCGAAGTCGCCGGAGCGGGCGCGCCGGTCGCTCGCCCAGAGCGCGCCGAGGCGCCCGCCCGCTCCGGCGAGCGCTGCGCAGGCGCTGCGCCAGCTCGTTGCGTCCACTGCCGCGTGCCACGCGGGCACGGCGCCCGGAAGCGGTCGCAGCTCGAGTCCGGGGAGTGCGGGTGACACGTTCAGCCGATCAGGCGCGCGGCCTGGCGATACCACTCGGCCAGGTAGGGCGGCATGTACAGGCCCAGCACGAGCACGATCGCCAGGTGCGCGAACACCGGCAGCAGCGCCGGACGGTGCGGCAGCCGCTGTGCGGTCGCGTCGCCGAACACCATTGGCTGTACCTTGCCGAAGATCGCTGCAAATGCGACCCCGAGCGATAGCACCAGCACCGGCGCGGCCCAGGGCTGCTCGGCGATCGCCGTGGTAAGGATCAGGAATTCGCTCGCGAACACCCCGAACGGCGGCATGCCGAGGATGGCGAGCGTACCGAGCATCAGCCCCCAGCCGACCGTCGGACTGACGCGTAGCAGGCCGCGGATGTCCTGCATCACCTGGGTGCCGGCTTTCTGCACGGCATGCCCGACGGCGAAGAAGATCGCGCTCTTGGTGAGCGAGTGCACCGTCATGTGCAGCAGTCCCGCGAAGCTCGCCACCGGTCCGCCCATGCCGAAAGCGAACGTGGTCAGGCCCATGTGCTCGATCGAGGAATAGGCGAACATGCGCTTCACGTCCCTCTGTCGGGACAGGAAAAACGCCGCCACCAGGACCGAGACCAGACCGAAGCCCATCATCAGCCGGCCGGCGAACGGAGCGCCCGGTCCGGAGGCGGTGAGCGCGGTCAAGGCGCCGTCGGTGATCACCTTGCAGCGGATGAGCGCGTAGAGCGCCACGTTGAGCAGCAGGCCCGAGAGCACCGCCGAGATCGGGGTCGGGCCCTCGGCGTGCGCGTCGGGCAGCCAGTTGTGCAGCGGCACCAGGCCGACTTTGGTGCCGTAGCCGACCAGCAGGAACACGAACGCGATCGACATGATGGTCGGATCGAGCCGCGCGCGCACCTCGTCCAGATGTGTCCACAGCAGCGAGCCCATTCCCGGGCCCAGGACCTTCTCGGCCGCGAAGTACACCAGGATCGTGCCGAACAGCGCCTGGGCGATGCCGACGCCGCACAGGATGAAATACTTCCACGCGGCCTCGAGCGAGGCGGGCGTGCGGTACAGCGCAACCAGCAGCACCGTGGTGAGCGTCGCCGCCTCCATGGCGACCCACATGATGCCCAGGTTGTTGGTGGTCAGCACCAGCAGCATTGTGAAGATGAACATCTGGAACATGCTGTGGTACAGGCGCATCCCGCCGTCCGAGACTCGCCCGTGGTCACGCTCGATGCGCATGTATGGGCGCGAGAAGATCGAGGTGGTCATTCCCACGAACGCGGTGAGGGTAACCAGAAATACGTTGAGCGGATCGACGAAGAATTGCGCGTGGAGCACGGTAATCGGGCCTTGGGCGATGATCCTCCCGGTGAGGCTCGCCGCGGCGAGAAAGGTGAGTACGCTGAAGAGCACGTTGATATCGGCGGCCGCGCGCCGGTGGCCAACCAGGGCGAGGACACCCCCGCCGGTGAGCGGCGCGGCGAGCAGCAGCGGCATCTCGAGGACCATCAGAGCTCCTTCAGCTTTTCGAGGTGTCGCGTGTCGAGCGTGTCGAAGCGCTCGCGGATCTCGAAGATGAAGATGCCGAGTATCAGCGAAGCGACCAAAACGTCCAGCGCGACGCCGAGCTCGATCACCATCGGCATGCCGTACACCGCCCCGGTCGCGGCGAAGAACAGGGCGTTCTCCATCGACAGAAACCCGATCACCTGCGGAACCGCCTTGGAGCGGGTGATCATCATCAGGAACGAAAGCAGCACGCAGGCGAGAGCGATACCGAGCGTCGAGCGCGTCATCGTGCCGGCCAGGCGCGAGATCGGCAGCGACAGGTTGAAGGCGAGGATCACCAGCACGATGCCGACCAGCATGGTGGTCGGAATGTTGATCAGCGTCTCCACGTCCCATTTGACGTTCAGCCGGCGGATCAGGCGGTGCAGAATCCATGGCAGCAGCACCACTTTGAGCGCCAGGGTGAGCAGCGCGGACCAGTACAGGTGATGCTGGTCGGTGAGGTAGGCGACCAGCGCGGTGCTCAGGAACAGCACGAAGCCCTGCGCTGCGAACAAGTTGATGAGCGACAGGATCCGCCGCTGCGACAGCATCGCGAAGGCGAGCAGCAGCAGCACGGCAGCCAACAGGTTGATGAGCTGGGGGCCGTAGTGCTCGAGCACTTCAGGCCTCCAGCAGCACGTGCACCAGCATCGCCAGCACGGCGAGCAGGAACGCGGTGCCCAGGAACTCGGGCGCACGGAATATGCGCATCTTGGCGCTCATTATCTCGATCAGCGCCAGTCCGAAGCCGCCCACCGCCAGCTTGGCCGCGAGTGCCGGCAGGGCGAACAGGATGCCCAGCCAGTCGCCGCCCCGGGCGACGCCGAGCGGGAAGAACAGGGCGAGGCCCATGCACGAGTACACGAACAGCTTCAAGCTCGCGGCCCACTCGATCATCGCCAGGTGCCGCCCCGAATACTCTAGCACCATGGCTTCATGGATCATGGTGAGCTCCAGGTGGGTGGCCGGGTTGTCCACCGGGATGCGGGCGTTCTCCGCGAGCGACACCATGGTGAAGGCGACGCCGGCGAACGCCATGCTCGGATAGATCGCGAAAGCCTTGTGCGCCAGGGTCTCCACGATGGTCGACAGCGAGGTGGAGTTCGAGATGAGCGAGGCCGTGAAAAGCACCATCAGCAGCGCGGGCTCGGCCAGGAATCCCACCATCATCTCGCGCCGGGCGCCGAGCGAGCCGAATGCGGTGCCGACGTCCATTCCCGCCAGCGCGATGAACATGCGCGCTAGGGCAAGCAGTCCGACCAGCGCGATCGCGTCCGCGGCGGCATTGAGCGGCAAATCGATGTCCAGCGTCGGAACGATAGCGGCCGCCAGCGCCAGGCAGCCGAAAATCAGGTAGGGCGCAATGCGGAACAGGGGCGAGGCGTTGTGCGCGAGCACCACCTCCTTCTGGAACAGCTTGCCCAGCATGCGGTACGGCTGCAGCACTCCGGCGCCGCTCCTGTTCTGCAGCCATGCGCGGCATTGGTTGACCCAGCCGGTTAGGAGGGGCGCGAGCAGGACCGCGAGCATGACCTCGGTGAACTGCGCGGCGACTCCGGAAAGGCTGATCATCGGACGAGGAACAGCAGCACCAGGAGAGTCAGGAAGCTGTACAGGAGGTAGATCGAAATGCGGCCCCGCTGCAGTACCGTGACCAGTCCGGTCACGCGCTCCACGCCGCGCGCCACCGGCAGGTAGAGCCAATACCACAGCCGGTCCTGGGCATCTTCGCGGTAGCGCGGCGTCGCGTCCAGCGGCGACGGCAGATGCTGTTCGACACGAAAGAACGGCTCGAACACTTGGCGCACGGGCTGGCCGAAGCCTTCGGCCGTGTCCTGCATGCGGGCGTTCAGATACGGAAAGCCGCAGTCCCAGGCGGCGGCGCGGCGCACCCGGCCATGGTAGAACAGGCGCACGGTAACCCAGGCCGCCGCGACCAGCAGCGCGGTGATGACGAAAAACAGCAGCGGGCTGTAGCTCGCACGCTGCGGGTCGATCGGCGCGAGGAACAGCCAGCCGTGCGACAGGTTCGCGATGCGGAAGCCGGTGAGCATGCGCGTCACCGGGTCGAGCATGCCGATCACCGCCGCCGGCACCAACCCGAGCACGACGCAGGCGGCGGCAAGCCAGGCCAGCCCGATGCGCTCCCATGCGCCGGCGTCATGCGCCTCGGCGAGCGTCGCCTCGCGCGGCTGGCCGAGGAACACGACGCCGTAGAACTTCACCATAACATAGCCGGCGAGTGCCGCCGCGAGGGCGATCGCGGCGGCGGCGACCGGCACCAGCATGTTGAGGTACGCATGCGGCAGCCCCGGAGTGAACAGGAATGCCTGCAACAGCAGCCACTCGGAGACGAAGCCGTTCAGCGGAGGGAGTCCGGCAATCGCGATGGTGCCGACGAGCGCTGTCCAGGCCACCCAGGGCATGCGGTGGATCAGGCCGCCCAGGCGTCCGAGGCTGCGCTGCCGCGTCGAGTGCAGCACGGAGCCCGTGGCGAGAAACAGCAGCGACTTGAAGTAGGCGTGGTTCAGGCAATGATACAGCGTGGCCGTGAGGGCGAGCGCGGCGAGCGTGCCCATTCCGAAGCTGCGGAACAGCAGCGTCAGGCCGAAGCCGGCCATGATCAGCCCCATGTTCTCGATCGACGAGTACGCCAGCAGGCGCTTCATGTCGCTCTGCGTAGCCGCGAACACGACGCCGAACAGCGCCGTGGCGAGGCCCAGCGCAAGCGCGATCACGCCCCACCACCACACTGTGACGCCGAGCAGGTCGAGCGACACCCGCAGCAAGCCGTACATCGCGGTCTTGAGCATTACGCCGCTCATCAGCGCCGAGACCGGCGAGGGTGCGGCCGGATGAGCCTCCGGAAGCCAGACGTGCAGCGGCAGAATGCCGGCCTTGGCGCCGAAGCCGACCAATGCGAGCATGAAGGCAAGCGTCGCCCAGCCGCTGGAATGCGACATGGCGCGCATTCCCTGGAACGTATAGTCGCCACTACCGCCTTGCAGCGCACCGAAGCACAGCAGGATCGCGATCGCGCCGAGGTGCGCGATCAGCAGGTACAGGTATCCGGCGCGGCGGATCTCCGGCAGGCGGTGGTCGCTGGTGACCAGGAAAAACGACGCCAGCGCCATCGACTCCCATGCGACCATGAAGAAGTACGCGTCGTCCGCGATCAGCACCAGTGCCATGGACGCGAGAAAGACGTGGTAATACAGACATTGCAGCCCGGGTGGCGTGCCCTCGCCCTGGCGCAGGTAGCCGGCCGCGAACACCGACACTCCCGCCGCCACGCCGCCGAGCAGGAACAGAAAGAATGCCGACAGCGCGTCGAGGCGGGCGTGGAATGGCAGGTCCGGCAGGCCGAGCGGGAGCACCAGCGCTGTAGGCGGCTGGAAGATGCCGCTCAGCGCGGTTGCTGCGAGCAGCAGTCCCGCGACCGCACTGGCAGGGAACAGCACGCGACTGGCGAGGCGCAGGCTCCCGGGGGCCGCAAGCCCGGCGGCGCCGATCGCAAGCCAGAAGGCTGCGATGCCGAGGGTCGCGTGGAGCGGATTGATGGCCACTAGGAGTGTCGCCGCGCGCGTGCTGCGCTCGCGCACGGCGCCGCGGAGGCGAGATTGTAGCTCTTGGCCAGGCCGCGCGCGACGCGCTGTTTCATGCGAGCACGATCACGGCCGCCATGATCAGACCCGCGAGGGCACTTGCCGCGACCAGCGCGGTTTCACGCCGCCCCCAGGAGCGTCGCGCGCGCGCGCGCGGCAGGGTGGCGGTGCTCGCCACGGCGGGTTCGGTGTCTTGCGTTACCGCACCGGGCAAGATGCTCCCCAGCACGGCAATGCGCTGGGTGGCTTCGAGCGAATCGAAGTTGCGCGACACGCCGCGCGCAGGGGCTGCCTCGTGGCTTGCCGGCCCGGTCGCGTCCGCTTGACGGGAGCGCTCGATCGTCTGGGACAAAATGATGATGCTCGCTTCCGGATCGAGTCGTCCCAGCGCGGCGCGGGTCGCGGGATCCGGGGGCAGCGCGGGATCCACGGTGTGCGGCAGCGTCGCTTCGCATTCGCGCAGGTCGCGTGCCGCGTCCAGCGCGCTCTGGTAGCGGTTGTCGAGCTCCTTGGCGAGCATCTTGGCGACGATCAGGTCGAGCATCTCCGGGACCGCCGGGTTGACCATACTGGGCGCCGCCGGCACGACGTTGACGATCTGGTACATGAGCGCGGCCACGCTCTCGCCCGTGAACGGCGCCGCGCCGGTCAGCATCTCGTAAAGAATGATCCCGAGCGCGAAGAGGTCTGCACGGTGGTCGGCGCGCTTGCCGAGCGCCTGCTCGGGCGACATGTACTTCGGCGAGCCGAGCATGGTGCCGGTCTGGGTGAGCGCTTCCGAGCTGCGCATCCGCGCGATGCCGAAATCGGTGATCTTCACCGGACCCGTGGGCGGTACCATGATGTTGGCCGGCTTCACGTCCCGGTGTACGACGCCGCGCTGGTGTGCGTAGCCGAGTCCCTCCGCGACTTGCGCCGCGATCGACACCGCGTGCGCCAGTCCCATCGCCTGGCCGTTCACCAGGTAGCTGCGCAGCTCCACGCCGTCGATGAACTCCATCGACATGTACGCCAGGGCGCCGCTCTTGCCGACGTCGTAAATGGTGACGATGTTGGGGTGACTGAGGCCGCCGGCCGCCTTGGCCTCCAGGTAGAAGCGCGCGGCGTACTCCTCGATGCCATCGCGGTCGAATGCCATGTTGACGGTCTTGATGGCGACGATCCGGCTCAGCAGCGGATCGGTGGCCTTGTAGACAACGCCCATGGCGCCGCGGCCGAGCTCGGAGACAATTTCGTAGCGGCCGAGGATTGCCTGTTCGCTCACGAGCCGCCCCCTGGCTGGTGCCGGGCTTGCGCCTTGACCGAGCGGAATATTGGGCCCCAGATTGGGTGTCCGGCCTCGGCCGGGGCGAGCTCCATGTTCGGATCGATCTGCAGCGCCCGGCGGAATTCGTCGCGGCACTGCGGCTGCCGCGCGGATGTGCAGTCGATGAAGGCGAGGTACTTGTGCGCCTTGACTCGGTCGGCTGAGGCAAACAGGCCCAGATCGAGGGCGCTCTGCAGGCTTTTCTCCGAATCCCGGTAGTCGCCGTTGTCGTACTGCCGGATTCCGGCGGCGAGCGCGGGCGCACCCTTGTTGCCGTCGCCGAAGGAGCTCTGGATGCTCTGCTTTACGCCCTGGAAGCCTTCCTCGACCTTGCGCATCGGCTCGCTGCCGCAGGCCGCGAGCAGCAGGGCCGAGCCGGCGAGGATGGCGGCAAGGCGCGTTCGACTCATGCCGATCCCCCGCCGCTCGCCGAGCCGCTCAACGCCGGGTCCGGGCCGCGGCGATGCGCTGCACCCTGATGGGGGAGCGTCACGCTCACTTGAACAGGTGGCGGACACGGACCTGTTGGCCGGGCTGAACTTCGATTCGCTCGACATAGCTCGGAAACGTGGTGTTGCGGATCTCGATCGTATGCGCGCCGGGGCTCAGCTCGATGCTGTTCAACGGCGGGCTGATCCCGCGGACATTACCATCGACCAGCACTTCTCCCCAAGGCGCGATGGCGAGCGCCACTGTGCCGTGCACGGGTGCCGGCGGACGGGCGTGCTCCCGGCGCGGCGCCGCAGGGGCGCGCTTGGCGGCAATTCGCGTCGCAGGACGGGCTGTGTGCTGGGGGCGCTCGGGTTCAGGCGGCGCGGTCGCGGACTGCGGTACCTCGGCCGGTGGCACGGGCTGGGCCTGCGCTGCGACGGGCGCGGGCTTCGCCGCGAGGGGCGCCGCGGCCTGCGGCAGCACTGCTGCCGGGCGGTGCAGTGCGACGCGCAAAGCGGCACCAGAGCCGACGAACAGGGCGAATACGAGCGGCGCGGAGAATAGCGCCAACCGCTGCACGCCGAACGGCCCCGGTTGGGCAAGCGCGGCGAGCCAACCAGCGGTGCGTGACCCGGATGCCTTGCGGCGCGACACGGTCTGGGCCAGCCATTGCGTCGCGGCGGCGTTGGTGCGCACCGCGTAGACTTCGTGCTCGCGCACGTGCTTGTCGGTCCGCGCCCCCACGTAGTTGAACAGCCCCGTGTAGTCGTGCGACAGGCACGACACCACTTCGTAGAAGGAGCGCGACACCAGCAGCTGGCCGGGCTCCGCGAACGCCATGACGCGCTGTGCGACGTTGATTCCGTCGCCGATGATGTTCATCTGCCCGTTGAGGTCGCGCACCAGCCTGACCGGGCCGAGATTCACCCCGATGCGCAGGGCCAGCCCCACGCTGGGCGCGCCGAGAACGGCGCTGCGCAGCGACATCGCCACGAACAGTGCGTCCTCGGGGTCGCCGAGGAAGGTGATGGCGGCGCCGTCACCGGTGTCGAGGACGACGCGGTCGCGCGACGCAATGGGCTCGAGCGCGGCCGCGAGCAGCTCGTTGCAGCGCTGCTTGATCTGCAGCTGGACGGTGACCGGCTTCTTCGAGTATTCCGCGATGTCGAGGAATACCACGCTGCACACGACGGTGCGGCTGGAGTTCTCGATCATGGTGCGGCCAAGACGCGACCCCGCGCGCTCGTTCCGCGCTACTTCACGCGCATGCCCGGCTGCGCCCCCGCGTCGGGCGCAATCAGGAAGATGCCGGAGCCCTCGCTGGAGGCCGCGAGCACCATCCCTTCGGACACGCCAAAGCGCATTTTGCGCGGCGCGAGGTTGGCGACCATCACGGTGTAGCGGCCCTTCAGGTTCTCGGGGGCGTAGGCCGACTTGATGCCCGCGAACACGGTGCGCGTCTCCGTGCCGATGTCCAGAGTGAGCTTGACCAGCTTGTCGGCGCCCTCGACCTGTTGGGCGTCGGCAATGCGCGCCACGCGCAGATCGATTTTTGCGAAATCGTCGATGGATATCGTTTCGTCCTGGATCACGGCGGCCTCCTTCGCGGCGTGCTGCTGGTGTTCGGCGTGGCGCTTCTGGGAATGCCGCGGCGCCGGCTGCAGGGTTTCCCGGTTGGCTTCGAGCAGAGCGCCGGCCTGCCCTGACTCGAGTCGGGTCATCAGGTGTGTATAGGGCGCGACGCTGGTCGGGAGCTCGGCTGCATCGCTCCAGGCGAAGTCCCGGCCGAGCCCGAAGAGCTCGCGCGCCGCACGCTGCGTTAGCTTGGGAAGGATCGGCGCAAGCAGCACGGAAAGGAGCTTGAAGCCGTGCAAGGCGCGCGAGCAGATGTCCTGGAGTTCCGCGTGCCTGGACTTGTCTTTGGCGAGATTCCAGGGCTGTTGCCTGTCGAATTGCTCGTTGATGCGGTCTGCCATGTGCATCGCGTCGCGCACGACCTTGCCGAATTCGCGGGCCTCGTAAGCCTCGGCCGCGAGTCGGGCGGAGGCGATCGCCGCCTGCACGAGCGGCTGGGTGTTGCCGGCATAGGCAAGCCGCCCGGCGAAGATTCTGCCGATGAAGCTTGCAGCACGGCTGGCGATGTTCACGTACTTGCCCACCAGGTCGCTGTTGACCTTGGCGACGAAGTCGTCGAGATTGAGGTCGATGTCCTCCATCGTCGGGCCGAGCTTGGCGGCGTAGTAGTAGCGCAGCCACTCGGGGTTCAGGCCGAGCCGCAGGTAGCTTTCGGCGGTGATGAAGGTGCCACGCGACTTGGACATCTTCTCGCCGTTCACGGTGAGGAAGCCGTGGGCGTAGATCTTGGACGGCGTGCGGTAGCCCGCGTGCTCGAGCATCGCCGGCCAGAACAGCGCGTGGAAGTACAGGATGTCCTTGCCGATGAAGTGCACCAGCTCGGTATCGTGCCCGGGCCGCAGAAAGTTGTCCTGCTCGATGGCCGCACCCGCGGCATTGCGCTTCGCCGCATAGTTGGCGAAGCTGCCGAAGTAGCCGACCGGCGCGTCGAGCCACACGTAAAAGAACTTCTTGCCGTCGGTGCCGGGGATGGCGAAGCCGAAGTATGGCGGGTCGCGCGAGATGTCCCAGTCGGCGAGCCGGTGGTCTCCCGGCTCGCCGAGCCATTCCTTCATCTTGTTGGCGGCTTCCGGTTGCAGGCGCGATTCGGCCTGGGTGAAGTTGCGCAGGAACGCTTCGCAGCGCGGATCGGAGAGCCGGAAGAAGTGATGCTCCGAGGCGCGGCGCTCGGGCCTTGCGCCGGAGACCACCGAGTAGGGATTTCGAAGCTCGGTCGGCGCGTAGGTCGCGCCGCACGCCTCGCACGCGTCGCCGTACTGGTCCTTGGCGCCGCATTTCGGGCACTCGCCCTTGATGTAGCGGTCCGGAAGGAACATCTGCTTGACCGGATCGTAGAATTGCTCGACCGAGCGGATCGCGATCAGGCCGTCGGCCTGGAGCTGGGCATAGATGTCCTCGCAGAAAGCGCGGTTCTCGGGCGAATCCGTGCTGTAGTAGTTGTCGAAGCCGACGTAAAAGCCGTCGAAATCGCGCTTGTGCTCGTGCCAGACCCGCTCGATGAGCTGGCGCGGCGTGATTCCCTCGGCGTCCGCGCGCAGCATGATGGGGGTGCCGTGCGTGTCGTCCGCGCACACGTAGTGCACCTCGTGGCCCAGCATCTTCTGGTACCGCACCCAGATATCCGTCTGGATGTACTCGACCAGGTGCCCCAAGTGGATGGCGCCGTTAGCGTAGGGCAGGGCGGAAGTGACGAGGATCCTGCGGCGGGCCATCGCTCGGGATTGATTTGAAAAATCAATTCTAGCAAAGGCGATGGGGTCTCTCGCCTCTGCGGCGGTGGATTTAGGTACACTTACCGTCCTTTTTCACGCCCGCCCGCGATCCATCCGCCATGCCACTCAGCGAAGCCGAAGTCCAATCCGTCTTGCAGCAGGTCGTCGATCCCAACACGGGCAAGGACCTCGTCACGACGCGCTCGGCGAAAAACATCAAGATTTCGGGCGCCGACGTCTCGCTCGACGTCGAGCTCGCGTACCCGGGCAAGACCCAGGTCGAGCCGATCCGACGCCAGGTGGCACAGGCGCTCAAGAGCGCCGGCGCGGCGAACGTCAGCGTCAACGTTTACTCGAAGGTGGTGCCGCACGCGGTGCAGCGCGGGGTCAAGTTGATTCCGGGGATCAAGAACATCATCGCCGTCGCCTCGGGCAAAGGCGGCGTGGGCAAGTCCACGACCGCGGTAAACCTCGCGCTCGCGCTGGCCGCGGAGGGTGCCTCGGTCGGTATGCTCGACGCCGACATCTACGGACCTTCCCAGCCGACGATGCTGGGCATTACCGGCCGGCCGGAGTCGACGGACGGCAGGCGGCTCGAGCCGATGGAGGGACACGGGTTGCAGGCGATCTCGATCGGCTTTCTGATCGACGCCGATACGCCGATGGTGTGGCGCGGCCCGATGGTGACGCAAGCGCTGGAGCAGCTGCTGCGGGACACCCACTGGCGTGAGCTCGATTACCTGGTGGTCGATCTGCCCCCCGGCACCGGGGACATCCAGCTCACCCTGGCGCAGAAGGTGCCGGTCACCGGCGTGGTCATCGTGACGACCCCCCAGGACATCGCCCTCATCGACGCCCGCAAGGGCCTCAAGATGTTCGAGAAAGTCGGCATTCCGATCCTCGGGGTGGTGGAGAACATGTCGCTGTACGTCTGTCCCAAGTGCGGCAACGAGAGCCACATCTTCGGCTCGGGCGGCGCGGAGAAGATGTGCGGCGACTACGGCACCGAGCTGCTCGGCCAGCTGCCGCTCGACATCGCGATTCGCGAGCAGGCGGACTCGGGCAAGCCGACCGTGGTGGCGGACCCGGAAGGCCGCGTGGCCGGGATCTATCGGGCGATCGCCCGCCGCTGCGCGGTCAAGATCGGCGAGTCGCAGAAGGACCTGACCGCCAAGTTTCCGAACATCGTGGTCCAGAATACCTAGAGGAACGAGGGAACCCTGCGGTTCCCTCGTGCACCCTCCCCAACCTTTTATCGACGAGTCGCCGGCGCTTGGCTGGCGGCCTTTAGCGCGGATTCAGTCATGACCATCAAATCGGACAAGTGGATCCGCCGCATGGCGGACCAGTACCGCATGATCGAACCCTTCGAGCCGGGCCAGGTCAAGGAGGTCGCCGGGCGCCGCGTGGTGTCCTACGGGACGTCGAGCTACGGCTACGACGTCCGCTGCTCGAGCGAATTCAAGATCTTCACCAACATCAACTCGACCATAGTGGATCCCAAGTTCTTCGACGAGAAGTCGTTCGTCGATTTTTCGGGCGAGGTGTGCATCATCCCGCCGAACTCATTTGCGCTGGCGCGCACGGTGGAGCACTTCCGCATCCCGCGCAACGTGCTGACCATCTGCCTGGGCAAGTCGACCTATGCCCGTTGCGGGATCATCGTCAACGTGACGCCGCTCGAGCCGGAGTGGGAGGGGCACGTCACGCTCGAGTTCTCGAACACCACGCCGCTGCCCGCACGCATCTATGCCAACGAAGGCGTCGCGCAGGTGATCTTCATCGAGACCGACGAGGTATGCGAGACGTCCTACAAGGACCGTGGCGGCAAGTACCAGGGCCAGAAGGGCGTCACGCTGCCCAGGATCTGAGGCTCGGTTTACGCCTTGGCGCGCGGCGAGCGTCTCAAGGCGGCCGCGTGTCGGGCAAGCGGGCCCAAGGCTCCCGCGGCCGGAGCGCTTCGCCCACACAAAATTTGCGGTCGCGGCTATTGACTCCCCCGGGGTCGTCCCTATAATCGGCGCCAAGCTCGCGCGTACCACCCACGTCGGCGAAGAGAAGGAGGTCATCATGACAGGCAAGAGGAACTACTTCCCGGGCTTCGACATTTGCGTTTTGGGCCTTCCTGAGACCTAGCAACACCGGGAGACGTTGATGGGCGCTCGCCCCACTAGCATCGCTCGCAGTAAGCAGACCGCTGTTACGCAAGTACAGCTTTTCGACACCCACCCCGAAGCCAGCCTCGACTTCGAGGTCGTCCGCCAGGCCGCAGCGCAGAAGTACACGCGGCCGTTCCTGATCCTGGATACCGCCATAGTGCGCGAGAAGCTTCGACGCTTTCGCGCCGCGATGCCGCGCGTGCGGCCGCATTACGCGGTCAAGGCGAATCCCGACCGGCGCGTGGTCAGGGTCGTGGACCAGGAGGGCGCAGGCTTCGAGATCGCCTCTCCGGCCGAGCTCGACCTCCTGCTCGAGCTGGGCGTGCCTGCCGCCGAGGTGTTCTATTCCAATCCCGTCAAATCGCGCGCCGCGGTGACCTATACCGCGGCCAAGGGCGTGGAGTGGTTTGTGGTCGACAGCGTGGACGAGCTGCGCAAGATCCGCGATGTGAAGCACGACGCCAAGCTCTATCTGCGGATCGCGACGCCCAATATCGGCAGCGATTGGCCGCTTTCGGGCAAGTTCGGCGCCGGTACGAGCGAGGCGCGCGAGATCATCGCCACGGCGGTGAAGCTTGGCGCGGACCTCGCCGGGGTGACCTTCCACGCCGGCTCGCAGTGCCGCAACCCGGAGAACTGGCGCGTCGGCATCGAAAAGGCGCGCGCGCTGTTCGATGCCATGCTGAAGTCCGGCCTCAAGCCGCGGCTGCTCGACATCGGCGGTGGCTTCCCGGTGCGGCACGTCAAGCCGATCCCGTCCGTCGAAATCATCGGCGCGGTGGTGAATGAGGCATTGAAGGCGTTCCCGGATGACGTGCAGGTCATCGCGGAGCCGGGGCGCTACCTGGTGTCGGACGCCGGCTATTTCGTCTGCCGCGTGCTCGGCACCGCGACGCGCGGCGGCAAGCGCTGGATGCACTGGGACGCGGGCTTGTTCGGCGGGGTGATCGAGACCACCGAGGGGCTCAAGTACAAGATCCGTACCGACCGCTCGGGGCCGGACGTCTCCTGGAACGTAGCGGGGCCAACGTGCGATTCGGTCGACGTAGTGCTGCGCGACGAGCCGCTGCCTTCCGATCTTCAGGAAGGCGATTTCGTCTATATCCGCAATACGGGCGCGTACACCACTGCCTACGCGAGCGAGTTCAACGGCTTTCCGTTGCCCGAAGTGCGGGTGTTCGAGTCGAAGCGCTGATTCGGCGGACGTGGCGGCGCGCCGGGTCGAGCTTGGTTCGGCGAGACCCCACGGCTCGCGCCTTGCCGAGATATTCCCAAGGCCGTGGCGCGGGTCCGGCGCCAACTAAGTCGCATTCTTCCAATTTTTCACGAAATTAGGTGTGCTACCGGCTTGCATGCGCTCCGGCCGGGGACTAGATTGCAAGGGCGAGATCCTTCGCGGAGGTCCCCAATGCGAAACAAAAGTGTTCTTTGGCTTGCGGCAGTCCTGGCCGCATTTGGAAGCGGAGCAAACGCCGCTACGGCGCCGACGGCGGGGCACTTCCAGTTCACCTCGGGCGACGTGCGCTTGGTCCAGGTCGACGGCACGCAGCGTCCTGCGAGCAAAGGCGAGGCGGTTTCGGAGGGCGAGACGGTCGTCACCGGACCGAACAGCAGCGCGCAGCTACTGATGGTCGACGACGCCATCGTCGCGCTGCGTCCAAATTCCAGTCTCAACGTCAGCGTCTATCAGTACGCCGCGCAGCACGGCAAGGAATCTGCGCACGTGGGTCGCGGAGTCCTCGACCTCATTCAAGGAGGTTTTCGCGCAATTACTGGCGCAATCGGCCATGTCAATAAAAAGGACTTCTTGATAAAGACCGAGAACGCGACGATCGGCATCCGCGGCACGGACCACGAACCCATGTATATCCCGGCCGCTGCCCCAGGCGAGGCGCCGCTCGGAACGCCAGGCACGTACGACAAGGTCAACACCGGAGGAACGTACATTCAGGACGCCGCCGGGCGCGTCGATGTATCGCCCAACCAAGTCGGCTTCGCGAGTCTCGAGCCCGGGGTCGAGCCGGTTCTGCTGAAGAGTGTGCCCCAGTTCATGCTGCCTACGCCGCCGGTTCGCGAGGGGCGCAGGGATCGCGGCGAGACGGCTGAGGAGAAGTCCGATCTCGGATGGTCGTTGCCAGGGGCGAGTCGACCAGTCCTGTTGAAAGATGCCTACGCGCCCACAAGCATCGTGGGCGAAGTCATGGCCTCGGGAACAACCGGAACAACCGGAACAACCGGAACAACCGGAACAACCGGAACAACCGGAACAACCGGAACAATGACCAATGGCGCCCTGACGGAGGTCTCTTTGCTGGTGGCCCCGCGGTCGCCGGCGCCGTCAATTGATTACGCCGCGGTGGCGGGCGACGTCGGCACGACGGACGCCTATAACGCGGCTTTCGTGGTCACCAATAAAGAATCCGACAACTTCTTCAGCACCAGCACAAACTCGGCCCTGGTTTCGCCTGCCTCCGTTGACAACTACAAGTACAGTGGTGGTAAGCAGCTAGCCTCCGGCAGCGCGACCTTGCCGGGGACCACGGTGGCGGTGAACTGGGGCATCTACGCCGGAGGTCACGTCCAGGACGGGCCTGGCGCGCCGCGGAAGGTCGATTATTTTCAGGCTATGACTGGGCCCGAAACACCGCAGGCGATCGTGGCCAGTCTGTCGGGCACCTACTCCAAGGTGGTGGCCAGCGCCATGGTCACCGCGGGCGGCGTGACCGGTGGCACGTTGAACAGCGCGAACATTGCGGTGACCAACGGCAATCTGACGGGATACTCAATTGCGCTCACCGATGGCGCGTCGCGCGGTTGGGCAGCAGCTTGCTCGAGCTGCGGTGGCGCAGGAGTCCCACTCGCCGCCTTCAAGAGCGCGGGCGTGTCACTGCAAGGCATTGGCCCCACGCCGATGGCTACCGGCCAAGCGAATGGCATGCCGATAGGGTCGGCCGGGCAAGGCATGCTGTCCTCCTTCGCGCTGCACGACGGCTACAACGCAGTGACTGGTTCGTTCGCGGCGCAGAAATAGAGCGCTGGCGCTGCGCTGGGGGCGGACAGTATTCGCGCCAGCCGTGACCGCAGAAAAAGCGGGCTTTATGCCCGCTTTTTCTTTGTGTCTGCATATTGGATGGGTGAGCGCAGGCTCCTTTATGCGCGATGAATGGAAAATGCGATTGCCCATTGACATAAAGCTTTAAGAGTCATAGGGTCGCCTGTCGAACATGTGACGTATTTCACATCTGGACCGATTCGAGCACACTATCGCGCTAGCGCTTTGCCTGTGTTGCGCGATTCTAGCCGGCACAGGTGTGGCGCTTGCGCAAGACATGCCGGACTTGGCCCGCGCCAAGGCACTCATCCAGGACGGCAAGGCCGAGCAGGCTTGGAGCCTGCTCGCGCCGCAGGAATACGAGCAGGCCGGTAACGAACAGTACGATTATCTGCTCGGACTAGCGGCCCTCGAATCCGGGCACCCGGCGCGCGCCACGCTGGCTTTCGAGCGCGTCCTCGCTGTTGACCCGAACCACGCCGGAGCGCGGCTTGACATGGCGCGCGCCTATTACGCTCTGGGGGACTACCAGCGCGCGCGCGCCGAGCTCGACGTGGTCCGGCGCATGCACCCCCCTCTGGCCGCACGTCTCACGATCGAGCGTTACCTCGCCGCGATCGACAACCGTTTGCACGGTCCCAAGGTGAAGGCCTCCGGGTACCTCGAAGGCACTCTAGGCTACGACAGCAACGTGAATGCTGCCACCGCGCTCACGTCGGTATTCGTGCCCCTGTTCGGGGTCAACTTCACGTTAACGCCGGTCAGCGTGATGCGGAGCGACAGCTTCATGGCCCTTGGCGGCGGACTGGAGCTGTCCTACCCCATGACGTCCGGACTGTCCCTTATCGCAGAGGGCGCGCTGCAACAGCGCGCCTACTCCCACGCAGACACGTTCGCCTACCGCAGCTCCGACCTGCAAGTCGGTGTTCAGCACTTGACGAAGCAGGACCGGCTGAGCCTGACCGTCGGCGGTAATGATTATGATCTGGACAACGCGGCATACCGCCGAATCCAGAGCGCAAACGTGGAATGGCGCCATCAGCTCGACGATCGCACCCAGTTGGCGCTTTTCGGAAATGACGCCCGCATCCGCTATGTCCAGGAGGCGCTACGCACGGAAAGCTCCGACATGCTGCTCTACGGTGTCGGGGCGCTGCATGAACTCGATGCGGCGACGCGCTTCGTCGCGTATGGCAGCCTCTACCTTGGCGACGATACGGCCACCGACGGGCGCATTGATGGCGACCGCCGGCTGTACGGGGCGCGGCTGGGTGCGCAGCACGCGCTTAGCGCGGAGGTGGATCTGTACGCGAACCTGACCTGGCAGAAGTCAATTTTCGGCCAGGAGAACGCGATTTTCGCGACCGCGCGCCGCGACTGGCAGTACGACCTTGCTCTCGGGCTCACCTGGCGCATGAACTCCGCTTGGTCGCTTCGCCCGCAGCTCGCCTGGACACGCAATGACTCCAATATCCCCATTGACGAGTACGACAGATACCAGCTGTTTGTGACGCTGCGCCGCGACTGGCGCTGAGCTGGCGGCCGAGCACGGCCGACGTCCGCTTCAGCCGGCGCGCTCGTAATGCGCGTAGTCGAAGCGGATCCCGTTTGCAGCGGTGTGCGCCGTGCGCTGCGTTTCCCGCCAGGCGCTGCGGTCGAACTCCGGAAAGCGTGCATCGCCCTCGTAGGCGCGCTGGATCTCGGTGAGCACGAGGCCGTCGGCGCAGGGTAGCGCCGCGCGATAGAGCTCTTCGCCGCCGATTACGAAGGCCATCGGCTTACCGGCGCACAGCGCGAGCGCGGCATCGAGCGAGCCGGCCGCGCTTGCCCCCGTGGCCCCGTAACCCGCCCGGCGCGTCACCACGATGTTTTCCCGTCCCGGTAGGGGCTTGCCGAGTGACTCCCACGTGCGCCGGCCCATAATCACCGGGTGGCCGAGCGTTTGCGCCTTGAAATGCTTCAGGTCCTCCGGCAGGTGCCAGGGAAGCTGGCTGCTGGCGCCGATGACCCGGTTGGAGGCGACCGCCGCAATCAGGTAAACGCGAACGCGCATCCGCGACGGCCATCCGGCGTCAGTCAGGCTCCCCGCCTTGGGCGACTCGTCATCGTTATGTGACATTCGTCCTGCTTCTGATCAAGTTTGACGTGTAACTATTATAGGATTTATGCGCCCCACCTTTTCCGGCCTGCGCTACCCGCGCTCGTTCCTCGGCCTGCTCGTGACGGGGTTCATCCTGGTCGCACTGCCGCTCGCCGGTGCGCTGATTTATTCCGCATGGAATACCGAGCGCTTGGCACGCTGCTTGCGACGCTACCGGCGCCGCTCCGGGACGATACCCAATCCGTGGCACTCCTGAAGCCGCTTGGGTCGCGTAGGCCGAAGACGCCGATCACCCGGTTTGCAGCGCTGCTCGCCGCGCAGGTGGCCGAGCGCCAGCGTCTGGAGCGGGCCGGACAGCGGCGCCTGCAATCGTTGCGCCAGAGCGAGCAGCAGGCCGACGAACTCCGACACAAGCTGGAGGAGCTGAAATCGATCGAGCGCAGTGTTCCGGAGCGCGAGGAACAGCTGCGCATTGACTAGGGATTGCAACCGAGGAATGAACATGAGTCAAGAGGCTTTCCGCGTCCTTCTCGTCGACGACGACAAGGATCTGCTGCAGCTGATCGCGATGCGGCTCGCGGCGGTCGGTTACGCCGTGACCGCGGCCAAATCAGGCGAGGCGGCGCTCACCAGCCTAGCGGTGTCACGGCCGCACGTGGTCGTCACCGACTTGCGCATGCGGGGCATGGATGGCATGGCGCTGTTCGATGCCATCCACCGCCAGGCACCGTCCCTGCCGGTAATCATACTGACCGCTCACGGTACGATTCCGGAGGCGGTGGCAGCGACGCGTCACGGGGTATTCGGTTTTCTCACCAAGCCGTTCGACAGCAAGGTGTTGCTCGACACGGTCGGCGACGCGCTGCGGCTGTCTAGCGCGCCGCGCGGCAACGGAGAGGAGTGGCGCGCTGGCATCATCACGCGTTCATCCGCGATGGAGGATCTGCTCGCTCAGGCGCAGCGCGTGGCGGCTTCCGACGCGAGCGTGTGCGTCTTCGGTGCGAGCGGTACGGGCAAGGAGCTACTCGCACGCGCAATCCATCGCTCGAGCAGGCGGTCGAGCAAGCCTTTCGTCGCGGTGAACTGCGGCGCGATCCCCGAAGGCCTGCTCGAATCGGAGCTGTTCGGTCACAAGAAGGGCTCGTTCACAGGGGCCACCCAGGACCGGCAGGGGCTGTTCCAGGCGGCACAAGGCGGCACGCTGTTCCTCGACGAGGTGGGCGACATGCCGCCGGCCCTGCAGGTCACGCTGCTGCGCGCGCTCGAGGACCGGGTGGTGCGTCCGGTCGGGTCGAACGAGATGATCCCGATCGACGTGCGCATCATTTCGGCCACGCACCGCCGCCTCGAGGAGCGCATTGCAGCCGGCGAGTTCCGCGAGGATCTCTACTACCGCCTGAACGTCGTGAAGCTCACCGTGCCCACGCTCGCCGAGCGCCGCGAGGACGTACCGCTGCTCGCGGGTCACTTCCTGCAGCGGCTTGCGCAGCGCTATGGGCGATCGCGGCTGGCGTTCTCGCGCGAGGCTCTGGAGCTGCTGGTGTCGGCGCCCTGGCCCGGCAACGTGCGCCAGCTGCTCAACGTAATCGAGCAGGCCGTCGCGCTGTCGGCGACTCAAGTGATTCCCACATCGCTGGTGAGCCAGGCGCTCGACGCCGGAGACTCAGTGCTGACGCCGCTCGACGAGGCGCGCCGCGCGTTTGAGCGCGACTATCTGATCCGCATCCTGAAGATCACCGCGGGCAACGTGACGCATGCTGCGAGGCTCGCTGGACGCAATCGCACGGAGTTCTATCGCCTGCTCGAGCGCCATGCCCTGGAACCCGCAGCATTCAAACGGTCAGTCAACGCAGAAGTGTAGTGTTGTCGCCGCTCGGCGACATTGAAAACGCTGCCGCAACAGGCTGTTGGGAGAGATGTGGAATAAGTCGTCGCCGGCTGACGACAATTCGCACTATATCCGCAGCCTGGAAATTATTCACATTCGTTTCGGAAGCCCTTGTTGCTAGGGCGCTTTTCATTTCTGGCACGCCGATTGCAAAAGGAAGAACGTCAAAAACTGTAAATCGCGATCGAGCCTTTCGATCCTGTCAAGGAGACGGCGATGGAGAACGTACGGAATAAGCACGAGTCCCACTTGCTGACCGAGACGTTGGCGGGCCTGAGCCTGCTGGCGTTGGTGATGTTCGGTGTCGGGATGACGGTCTACAAGGTGATTGCGCCCGATGGCTGGGTGGCGCAACTGCTGGGCCGCGGCCTGACTAGCGGCGCGGCGGCTTTGGTGTCCCTGATCGTGATCGGCGTGCTGGCGTGGTTCTCACGCGATTGGATCTCCCCGGCACAGAAAAATCGCTACGCCGATCTGATCCTGTATACGTTCGCCGGCGCGGGGCTGGTTTACTTCGCACAGCTGTGGCTGACCGGATTGCTCTAGCAAGGGTTCTCCCAGAAGAAGACTGTTTCATCTCTTCTCCCCGGGCCCGCCTTCCCCCCTACAGGCGGGCCCATTTTTTCCGGCGGGCACCGGGAGCAACCCGCGGGCCCTCAGACGGCGATCGGCGCCTTGATCGCAGGGTGCGGGTGGTAGTCGATCAGCGTGAAATCCTCGTAGCGATACCCGAACAGGTCCTTCACCTCAGGGTTGAGTTGCATCCGCGGTAAAGGACGCGGAGCGCGTGCCAGCTGCTCGCGGGCCTGATCGACGTGATTGAGGTAAAGGTGAGCATCCCCGAGAGTGTGGACGAACTCCCCGGGCGCAAGCCCGACAACCTGCGCGACCATAAGCGTGAGCAATGCGTACGAGGCGATGTTGAAGGGCACGCCGAGGAACAGGTCGGCGCTGCGCTGATAGAGCTGGCAGGAGAGCCTGCCTTCTGCAACGTAGAACTGGAACAGAGCGTGACACGGTGGCAGCGCCATGCGGTCCACGTCCGCCGGATTCCAGGCGCTGACGATGTGGCGCCGCGAATCGGGTCTGGTCCGGAGCGACTCGAGCAGCTGCGCGATCTGGTCGATGCTGCGGCCGTCCGGAGCCTGCCAGTGCCGCCACTGGTAGCCGTAGATCGGGCCGAGCTCCCCATGCGCGTCGGCCCACTCGTCCCAGATCGTGACGCCGCGCTCGCGCAGCCAGCGCACGTTGGTGTCGCCGCGCAGGAACCAGAGCAGCTCGTAGATGATCGACTTCAGATGCAGCTTTTTGGTGGTGAGCAGCGGAAAGCTCTCCTGCAGCTCGAAGCGCATCTGGCGGCCGAACACCGACAGAGTTCCGGTGCCGGTGCGGTCCGGTTTGCGCGCGCCATGCTCGAGAACGTGCTCGAGCAGCTCCAGGTACTGCCATTCTCCGTCACGCGCGAACATGGACGATGGATGCGGTGCGCTCATATGGCGATCTTGGCGAACAGCTCGCGTGCGCTCTGGAAGCGGTCTTCCGGATTCTTGGCGAGCAAACGGTTGAGGATCGGCTGGTAGCCGGCGAGCCGCGCGGGCAGCTGCGGGATGTCGCCGTGGATGTGCATGTAAACGATCTCGGCTGGGCCGTGAGCCTGGTCCTGGAAAATGCGGCGCCCGCTCAGCATTTCGTAGAAGATGACTCCCAGACTGTACAGGTCGGAACGGTGATCCGCCGGTCGCCCTAGGCACTGCTCGGGGCTCGCGTAGCGCGGCGTGGCTAGCAGCTGGCCGTGGCGCGTGAGCGTCACGTCCATGGCGAGGCTCCTCGCCAAGCCGAAATCGACGATCGCCGGCAGGCCGTTCTCGCGAAACAGGATGTTCTGGGGCTTCAAGTCGCGATGCACGATGCCGTGCGCGTGGACCGCATCGAGCGCCCTGGCGATCTGCGACATGATGCGTAGCGCGTCGCGCGATGTGAGCCCCTCGTGCATGCGCGTCGCGAGCGAGCCACCGGAGAAGAACTCCATAGCGATATAAGGGTGCTCTCCGCTGAAGTCCTGATCGTAAATGCGCGCTACGTGCTCGTTGTGGATGCTCGCGATCAGCTTGTATTCCCGTTCCAGGCGCCTCACGTAGGTGGTATCGGTACGCAGGGCGGGATCGAGCACCTTGAGCACCAGGCGCAATCCGTCGGACTCCCGCTCGGCCAGATAGACCAGCGCCATGCCGCCCTGGCCGATGATGCCTAGGATCCGGTAGCGATTGATCAGCGGTGCGGGCGTGCGTGCAGGGGCAGCGCCCAAGGCGCGCGTACCGGCCGGACCGGCCGCCGCCTGCAGCGGCCCGGCAAGCTCGCCCGGACGCTCGCGCAGCGCCTGCTCGACAGAGTGCACGAGACGTGCGAGGGTCAGTTCGTTCCGGCGCAGGACCTGCGCAGCGCCAAGCTCGCTCGCCTCGACCGCGAGCTGCTCGCTGCCGCGATCCGCGATTAGCACGATTCGCGGGACCAGTGGATCCAGGCGGCGCTCGGCCAGCCAGTTGAGGTCCTCCGCGCCGTGCGGTTGCCACTCGAGAAGGGCGGCATCGTAACGTCCGAGCTCCAGCTCTGCGCGCGGACTCCCCTGCGCGCGCGGGTCCCATTCCTCGGTTTGCGACGACGGCCAGCGCGCGCGCAGCATCGCCGCGAGCATCTTGCGGTGCTCGCGCGAATCGTCAACGATAAGAAAGCGCATGAGGGCGGGACCACTCAAGCGATATTGTGCCAAGCCGGGCGGCGTGCCGGCAACGTTGCGACGGCGCAGCCGCGGCGTTGATAAAGCTGCGGCGCGGGAGGATCATTCGGGGCGCCCGCCGCGTTTGGTCGGCGGGCGGCCAAAGGAACCCGATGCTCAATCCGCCCGGCAGCGTCAAAGCCGCCCACCCGTTGGCTGACCCACAGGACGCACAGCGCCTCCTGGATGCGCTGCCCGCACACGATCCGCTCCGGGCGCTCGACGAGCTCACGCGCTGGCAGGAGTCGGTCTCCTCCGCGCCCGGCTTGAGTCTCGGACGCAAGATCGATCTGTTGCTCGCGATCGAAGCGGTCGCCCGGCCCCGCGTCAGCCAGCTGGCGGGCGAATACCTGGCCGCGATGCGTCCGACCCCGGCGGTGGAAAACCACCTCTGGAACGCGATCCATGGCTATTGGAAGCAGGCGGGCGAAGGCTGCGTGCGCGTGCTCGAGGATGCGCTGCCAGGCGCAGGAGAAGCGTGGGCCGTGGATGAGCGCCTGCCGGCACTTCTCGTATGCGCCCTGAGCTGCCTGGCACAGCAGATCAAGTGGATGCACTTCCGTTATGGGCCGATCGATGCGGCGGTGTGGGGCACGTTCAACCGCGTCTATGCGCTTGCCGAGAGCCGCCGGCTTGCCGACGCGAAGGTCGCCTGTTCCGCGGGGCAGGGCGAATCGACACCGCGCCGCGAATTTCTGCGGGGAGCCATGCTGGGCGCCGTTTCGCCCAACAGCCTGCTGCCGCAGGCGATCGAGTTGGCCGAGCGTCTGATAGACGGGCACGTAGCGCGCTTCGTGCTGGCGCACTCGCCCGCTGCGGATCTGCCCTACTGGACGGACCTTGGGCAGGCGATGGCGCCGCAGCGGCTGGCCCGCACACCGGGCGCAGCGCCAGGACTGCGTTATTTCGGAGCTGGAGCTGCGCTCGAAGACCTCACGCTGCTGGCGCGCAAACTCGATACGACCGGCCAGATTTCTCTCGTGCACGCGGGGCTCGGGGTTGGCGCCGACGCGCAGACTCTGCTCGACGTGCTGCGCCATCTCGCGGCGCACTGGTCGCCGCGCGCACCACAGCGTCGGCACACGCGTCACGTCGTGCGCTCGCGTCTGTCGGTAGCGCACGGCTTTGACGGCGTCGTGGGCGCGCTCTTGAGCGGCAGTGTGCCGGACCTCGACGGCCAAGGAATGGAAAGCTGGGTCGTTGAGGACGTGAGTGCGGGCGGATTCGGCGCGCTGGTCCCGCCGATCAACGGTGATTGGCTGCGCGTCGGGACGCTGCTCGCCATGCGACCGGAGGGCAGCGAGAGCCCGGTTGTCGGCGTGGTGCGCCGCGTCAACAGGACCGCGGACCAGCAGGCGCGGGTTGGCATCCAGACGCTTTCCAAGTCCCCGGTCGTGGCCGAGTTTTCGCTCGATCGGTCGACTGAGCGCGGCGTGCTGCTCAGAAGCGGCGTTCGTCGCTCCGACGAGGCCCTGATCGCCCTGCGCCCCGGGGTGTTCGCATCCGGCCAGGAGCTGCGGGCCGAGCGCGACGGGCGACGCTTCCTGTTCCTGCCGCAAGGCATCTCGGAGCGCGGCGCCGACTACGAGATCGCGCACTTCCGGGAGCGTGTGGTCGACTCCTGACACGCGCTTCCCGCGCCCCCGTGCGTCAGCCGCGTGTGGGCCGAATCGCCGATTTCGGCCGGAATGCCTTGACGACCGCTGCGCGCGTTTCGATGTACGGACCGCCGAGAAGATCGATGCAATAGGGAACCGCGGCGAAGATTCCGTGTACGACCGGGCCGGCGTGTTCGTCCTTCAACCCTTCGAGCGTCTCGCGAATCGACTTCGGCTGGCCGGGAAGGTTGATAATCAGGCACTGCCCGCGAATCACCGCCGCCTGGCGCGACAGAATCGCGGTCGGCACGAAGCGCAGGCTGATCTGGCGCATCTGTTCGCCGAAGCCCGGCATCACCTTGTCGCCGACCGCCAGCGTCGCCTCCGGAGTCACGTCGCGCGGCGTCGGTCCGGTGCCACCGGTGGTGAGCACCAGCCGGCAACCCTTCACGTCGACGAGTTCCTTCAGCGTCGCCTCGATGACCGGACGCTCGTCCGGGATGAGACAGATCTCGTCGCGCCATGCGGGCGACTCGATCGCCGAAGTGAGCCATGCCTTGAGCGCCGGGATGCCCTCGTCCTGGTAGACCCCGCTCGAAGCGCGGTCGCTGATCGAGACCAACCCGATGCGGAGCTCGTGCGAGGCTTGCGTCATGGCGCGCTATTGTACGGCGAACACCTCGAGCTCCACGGTCGCCGCGTTCCGCGCGCCGGTGGCGACGCACACCATGCGGTTGAGCCACGCATAACGCGGATCCCCGGTCTCGAACCAAGGTGTGGTACGCATGTAGTACTGCAGCGGATCGACCGGCTCGCCGCGGGCGAGTCGCGCGATGACATCCGGCGGGCCGTGCCGGTAGCCGTGGTTGCGCACGTAGATCAGCGCACCATCGGCGGTCTCGAGCGTGTAGCGCGCATCGAGGTCGGCCACGCCGTCCGCGCGCACGATCTGCCAGTCCGCGCCACCCGGAAGCACTTTCCCGGAGAGTCGATCGCCGGAAAAGGCCCCGCCGACGATCGGGATGATGCGCCGCCGGCCCTGCGGTGCGTCGCCCAGCTCCAGCGCCGGGGCGAGCAGTATCTCGGCCCGCAACAACCTCTCAAGTTGCATCGCGCGGCTCCCGCGTTGCGGGCGCGGGCGTGACTGCCGCGTCGCGCAGTAGGCGGAACAGCTCGCGGAACGCGCGCGGCGCTGCGCCTGCAGTTTGCTCCCGGCGCGCGTTGCGTACCGCGGTGCGGATGGCCTGGACGTCCGCCCCCGGATGCTCGCGCGCGAAGCCGGTGAGCGCGGCGTCGTCCGCCAGCAGCCGATCGCGCCACTGCTCGAGCCGCTGATGGGCCGCGCGCACCGCGGCGGACTCGCCGCGCACAGCCGCGAGCTGCTCGCGGAGCGGCGCGGGGTCCAGCTCGCGCATCAGCCGGCCGATGAGCTGCAACTGGCGGCGCTTGGCCTCGTGGCTGGTGATGCGCTGCGCCTCGTACACCGCGTCGGCCAGAGGCTCGGGCAGATTCATTGCGCCGAGCTGCGTCGCGGGCAGCGCGACGAGCGCCGCGCCCAGCCCCTGCAACTCGAGCATCGCTTCCTTTCTTCGGGTCTTGCTGACGAAGTCCGGCTCCATGGCGCTGCTATCATAGCGCGCCATGTCACAAGAAAACCGCTTCACCTGCACCCCCGGGCGCCTGCGCGAGTTGGCGCAGGCCGTGCTCGAGCACGCGCGGCACGCCGGCGCCTCCGCGTGCGAGTGCGACGTGTCCGAGGGATACGGCCTTTCGGTCACCGTGCGCAAGGGCAAGGTCGACACCATCGAGCACAATCGTGACAAGGGCATCGGCGTGAGCGTGTACCTGGGCGAGCGCCCGCACGCCAGGCGCGGCCACGCCAGCACCTCGGATTTCACCGCGGCGGCATTGACGCGCACGGTGGAGGCGGCGCTCGCCATCGCGCGCCATACCGCCGAGGACGATTGCGCCGGCCTGCCCGAGCCGGAGCTGCTGGCGCGCGAGCTCCCCGATCTCGACCTGTTTCATGCCTGGCACCTGGATGCGGAGCAGGCAATCGCTCTCGCGCGTCGCTGCGAGGCAGCCGCTTTCGCGCTGTCGCGCAAGATCCGCAACTCGGAGGGCGCCACGCTGTCGGTCCAGCATTCGCAGTTCGTATTCGCCAACAGCCTGGGCTTCATGGGCGGATTTCCCAGCGCGCGACACTCGCTGTCGTGCTCGATCATCGCCGAGGACAGGGGGCTGATGCAGCGCGACGACTGGTACAGCGTGTCGCGCGTGCCGCACCAGGTCGCCGACCCGGAGGCCCTGGGGCGCTATGCCGGGCAGCGCGCGCTGGCGCGTCTGGGCGCCCGCAAGATCAGCACCCGCCAGGCGCCGGTGCTGTTCGAGGCGCCGATTGCCACCTCCCTGATCGGCACCTTCGTGGCGGCGGCGAGCGGCGGCAACCTTTACCGCAAGGCGTCGTTCCTGGTCGATCGACTCGGCGAACAGGTGTTTTCGCGGTGCATCTCGATCGACGAGCGGCCGCACGAGCCTCACGGGCTGGCAAGCTCGCCCTTCGACGACGAGGGGGTCGCCACTCGCACGCGTCCGATCGTGCGCGACGGTGTGCTGGAGGGCTATTTCCTGGGCTGCTACTCGGCACGCAAGCTCGGCATGTCGAGCACCGGCAGCGCGGGCGGTAACCACAACCTGGCGGTTCGCTCCGAAGGGCCCGACTTCGCCGGCATGCTGAAGCGGATGGGCCGCGGCCTGCTGGTGACCGAGTTGCTCGGTCAGGGCATCAATCTGGTGACCGGGGACTATTCGCGCGGCGCCGCCGGCTACTGGGTAGAGCGCGGCGAGATCCAGTACCCGGTCGAGGAGATCACGATCGCCGGCAACCTGCGCGACATATTCCGGGGCATCGTCGAGATCGGCAGCGATGTGGTCGTGCGCGGTTCGCGCCGCAACGGCTCGATTCTTGTCGAGAACATGACCATCGCGGGAAGCTGAGACGGCTGGCCCGCGCCGCCCGTTCGCCATGTCCGACGCCAAGACGGTCGCCATCGAGGTCGTTTCCGACGTGGTTTGCCCGTGGTGCTACATCGGCAAGCGGCGCCTTGAGAAGGCGCTCGACTCGATCGGGGGTGCGTTCCGTGCGCGTGTCACCTGGCTTCCGTTTCAGCTCAATCCTGGGATGCCGCATGCAGGCATGGGGCGCGCCGAGTACCGGCGTGCCAAGTTCGGCTCGTCGGAGCGCGGCCTGGAACTCGACGCTCGCGTCGCTGCCGAGGGTGCTACCGAGGGTATTGCGTTTGCGTTCGATCGCATCGAGCGCACGCCCAACACCATTGCGTCGCACCAGCTGATCGATCTCGCGCAGCAGAAGGAGCGCGGCGACGCCGTGGTCGAGGCCCTGTTCCGCGCCTACTTTGAAGCGGCGCGCGACATCGGGGAACCGGCGGTGCTGCTGCAGATTGCGCAATCCTGCGGCCTCGATCGCCGCGACGTGGAGGCGCGCTGGGCGGACCGGGATGACGCGCAGCGCATCGCGCAGGTCGAGGCCGGCCTGCGCAGCCTGGGTATCAGCGCGGTGCCGACGTTTGTGTTCGACCGGCGCAGCGGGATTTCCGGCGCGCATCCGCCCGAGGCGCTGGCCGAGGCGATCCGCGAAGCTGCCGCGCAGCAGCGGACGGGCCCTACGGACTAGTTTTTCCGAAAGTAGGGCACGGCAGTGCAGCGTTCACGCAGCACTGCAACGCAGTGTTGTTCTTCAGGTGAAATCGAGGCGCGTGTCGAGCAGCACGCCGTAAATCTTGATCGGCGGGCGGCGCGCCAGCTCGAGCGCGGGCAGCGGCTCGGGATCGAGATCCAGTTCCGATCCTGCCAGGGTCGCCATCACCACATCGGAAAACACGAACTCGCCGGCGCGTGCCCGATGCACGAGCCGGTCGGCCACGCTCAGGCTGTCGCCGAACGCCACCTGCTGCTCCGAGCCTTGCGGACCGCAGACACCAAACACGGTTTCGCCCAGGTGCAGGGCTACCGCAACCGCACTCCGCAAGCCGAACCTGGCCTGCCACGATTCGGCCAGCGCCGCGAACTCCACCGTGATCTCGTGCGCGGCCTTCACCCCTTGCTCGGCCTGGGACGCGGCGCTTGCGTGGCGAAACACGGCCAGCAGTGCGTCATTGTGCATGCCGAAGACTTCGCCGCCGTGCCCGTTCACCTGACGCCCCGCGAGCGTGAAAAACTCGCTCGCCAGCTGGAGCACCTGTTGCGGCTCGAGCATCTCCGACATGCGGGTGAAGTTGCGCAATTCCGCGAGCAGGATCAGCGCCTGCTCGCGCTCGGCAACCGCATTCTGGGTGGGCGTTGTGGCCCGCATTGCCATGCCTCCCATGCTAATCCTATTGCGAAACGCGACCCGCCGATCGTAGCGAGAGCCGCATCGGCAGCGCAGGAACTAGTTCCGCGATCCGCGCCGCCAGGCGATGGGCGGCATCCGACGTCCGACGGGTGGTCTACGGCCATGCGCGAACTATTGCACTGTCCCGCGGATGCGATACCGGTCGTGGCGGAACGATTGCCCGGCCGTCACCTCAGCAGCGTGATAAGGGACACCAGCGTCACTACCAGGGCGCCCGCGGCGACCCACGACAGTGTCGCGCCTGAAACCGTCGGCAGATCCGGATCGCGCGCCACGGGCACTGGAAGATGCTCCTCGTGCACCGCCTCGGCCGGAGCGGCGTGCAGGCTCGCGACCTTGGCGTTGAACGCGCTGAAGAAGTCATTTGCGATTTTCTTCGCCGCCGCGTCGATTAGCCGTGAGCCGATCTGCGCCAGCTTGCCGCCGACGCTCGCCTTGACCCGGTAGGAGAGCTTGGTGCCGTCGGCCTCCGCGGCGAGGCTCACCTGCGCGCTGCCTTTGCCGAAGCCCGCGACGCCACCCTGACCCTCGAAGGAGAGCGAATACGAGTGCGGTGGGTTGAGGTCAGCCAGCGAGAGCTTGCCTTTGAACTTCGCGCTCACTGGCCCGACCCGTGCGGTCATCAGCACCGTGAACTCGTTCTCGCCCACCTTGTCGATTGCCTCACAGCCGGGTACGCAGGCCCTGAGGACCTCGGGATCGTTGAGCGCGGCCCAGGTTTGGTTCTGCGAGGCCGGGATCAGCTGTTCGCCCGTCATCTCCATGCGCGTTTCTCCAGGTGTCTTGCCGGCGGGCGGCTCAGAGTGTGGGCCAACTCGACCAGGCTATGCAGATTATGCACCGGCAGGAACAGGTCGACGTGCGGCAGCATGGCGCGCACGCCCGCCGGGCGCGCCTCGAACTTCTCGTAGCGCAGCAGCGGATTGAGCCACACCAGCTGGCGGCAGGACTTGGCGAGCCGCTCCATCTCTTCGGACAGGCCCTCGCCCGCCTCGCGGTCCAGCCCGTCTGAGACCAGCAGTAAGCAGGCGTTTTGTCCCAGTACGCGCCGCCCCCAGCGCCAGTTAAACTCGCGCAGGCACACGCCGATGCGCGTGCCGCCCGACCAGTCCTTGATTGCGTCCGCCACCTTAGCCATGGCCACGTCGACGTCGCGGTGGCGCAGCTGCCGGGTGACATTGGTCAGGCGCGTGCCGAACACGAACACGCTGACCCGGTCGCGGTCGTTGGTGATCGCGTGCAGGAAGTGCAGGAACATGCGCGCGTAGGGATTCATCGAGCCCGAGATGTCGCACAGCACCACCAGCGGCGGGTGGATCTGGGTGGGTAAGGCGCGAACCAGCGGAATGAGGTCGCCCCCCTCGCGCAGGCTCTCGCGCAACGTGGCGCGCAGCGCGATGCGCACCCCGCGCGGGTCGGGCGCGTGGCGGCGCGTGCGGACCATCGGCAGCGGCAGGCGCAGCTCCTGCAGCATCTTTTTCGCCTGCGCCAGCTCGGCTGCCGACATGGTGTCGAAGTCCATGCGCTGCAGCACTTCGCTCGCGGAGAAGGTGAGTCGCGCGTCGAGCTCGACCTTCTGCTCCTCTCGCTCGCGCTGCTCCGGCGGCTTTTGCGGGAACAGGGCGTCGGTCAGGCGCTGGCTTTGCTCCTGCTCGGGCTTGCCCGCGCGTCCGTAGGTCTTGGGCAGCAACATCTGCATCATCTTCTCGAGGACCTTCGGATCGCGCCAGAAAACGCGAAACGCCTGGTCGAAGATGGGGCGCTGCTCCTCGCGCGACAGCAGTACGCTTGCCATGGTCCAGTACCAGTCGTCGCGGCGCTGCGTCCCAGCGAGCTCGAGTGCGCGCACGCAGTCGATCACGCGGTCGGGTCCGATGCGCAGGCCCGCCGAGCGCAGCAGGCGTGCGAAGTGCATGACGTTTTCGGCCAGTCGCCCGCCCGGGCCCGCAGCGTCGAACGCGGGAAGCATGGGTCAGCCGGCGGCGGCGTGCGCCTCGCCGACCAGGCGCGTCGCCTCCTCGCCGGCGATGCGCTGGATGTCGTCCTGGTACTTGAGCAGCACGCCGAGCGTGTTGTTGACCGTCTCGGGGTCGAGCGCCATGCGGTCGAGAGCGACCAGGCAATTCGCCCAGTCGATCGTCTCCGCCACCCCGGGCAGCTTGAACAGGTCGACGCTGCGCAGGCGCTGCACGAATGCCACCACCTCTTTCGACAGCGCGCTCGAGGCCTTGGGCGCCTTGCGTCTGAGGATCTCGAGTTCGCGGGCGGCGTCAGGATAGTCGACCCAGTGGTAGAAGCAGCGCCGCTTGACCGCGTCGTGGATCTCGCGCGTGCGGTTCGAGGTCATGATCACGATCGGCGGCTCCTTCGCCCTGAGCGTGCCGATCTCCGGAATCGAGATCTGCCAGTCGGAGAGCACCTCAAGCAGGTAGGCCTCGAACGGCTCGTCGGTGCGGTCGAGCTCGTCGATCAGCAGCACCGGCGCATGGCCGGGCGCGCCCTCGAGCGCATGCGCGAGCGGCCTGCGGATCAGGAAGCGTTCCGAGAAGATGTCCTGGGCGAGCTTGTCCTTTGACTTCTCGCCGCTCGCCTCCGCCAGGCGGATCTCGATCATCTGGCGCGAGTAGTTCCACTCGTAGGCGGCCTGCGAGATGTCGAGGCCCTCATAGCATTGCAGCCGGATCAGCTCGCGGCCGAGCGCCGTCGCCACCACCTTGGCAATCTCGGTCTTGCCGACGCCCGCCTCACCTTCGAGGAACAGCGGGCGCTGCATGGCGAGCGCCAGGTAAAGCGCGGTGGCCAGGCTGCGGTCGGCCACGTAATCCGTGGCCAGCAGCAACTGCTGGGTTTCGTCGATCGACTTCGGAAAAGAGCGGGGCATCTTCAAGCCGGATGGGTGAGAGCATTGATTTTCGGTGATTTTCACCGCGCGCGCCACCCTGGAAAAGAAACGGCCCGCGATGCGCGGGCCGTTCCTCGAGCGTCCGACAGTGCGATTTACTTGAGCGCCGCCTCGACTGCACGCTTCGCCATCACCGTGACCAGGTGAGCACGGTATTCGGCGCTCGCATGCAGGTCGGTGTTCAGGTCGTCCGCCTTGACCTTGACGCCGCCCACGGCGTCCGGCGCGAACTTGGCGCCGAGCGCCTTTTCCATGTCGGGGACGCGGAATACACAGGGGCCGGCGCCGGTGACCGCGACGCGCACGCCCTTGTCGGTGTCGGCCACCAGCACCCCCACGATCGCAAAGCGCGAGGCCGGGTTCTTGAACTTCACGTAGCCGGCGCGCTTCGGCACCGGGAAGCTCACCGCGGTGATGATCTCGCCCGGCTGCAGCGCGGTCTCGTACAGGCCCTTGAAGAACTCGTCCGCCGCGATCTTGCGCTTGTTGGTGACCACGGTCGCGCCCAAGCCGAGGACCGCGGCCGGATAGTCGGCCGCGGGATCGTTATTGGCGAGCGAGCCGCCGAGCGTGCCCATGTTGCGCACCTGGCGGTCGCCGATCTGCGAGGCGAGGTAAGCGAGCGCCGGAATCGCCTTCTTGATCTCGGCCGAGCCCGCGACCTCCGCGTGGCGCGTCATCGCGCCGATGTTGATCGCGCCGCCCTCGGATTTGATGCCCCTCAGCTCGCCGAGCGCGCCAAGGTCGATCAGGTCGGTCGGCGCGGACAGGCGCAGTTTCATCGCTTGCACCAGGCTCTGCCCGCCGGCGAGCAGCTTGCCCTCCGCGTTTTTGGCAGCAAGCGTCGCGGCGTCGTTGACGGTGGAAGGACGGTGGTAATTGTATTCATGCATGGTGGTCTCCTTCTTGTTCTCAGGCCGCTTGCTTAGCGTGGATCGCGCGCCACACCGTTTCCGCCGTGGCAGGCATGGCAATGTCCTTCACGCCCCGCGACCACAGCGCATCGGTGATCGCATTGATCACCGCGGCGGGTGCTCCGATCGCACCGGCCTCGCCGCAGCCCTTCACGCCGAGCGGATTGTGGGTGCAGGCCGTCTCTCGGGTATCGAGCTGGTAGGAGGGCACGTTGTCGGCGCGCGGGATGCAGTAGTCGGTGAACGAGCCGGTGATCAGCTGCCCGGTCTCGGGGTCGTAGCGGCAGCCCTCGGTGAGCGCCTGGCCGATGCCCTGGGTGAGGCCGCCATGCACCTGGCCCTCGACGATCATCGGGTTGATAATCTTGCCGAAGTCGTCCACTGCGCTGAACTTCACCACGGTCGTCGTGCCGGTCTCCGGGTCGATCTCCACCTCGCAGACGTAGCTTCCCGCCGGGAAGGTGAAATTGGTCGGATCGTAGAATGCGTTCTCGTTCAGCCCCGGCTCCAGCTTGTCGAGCGGGTAGTTGTGCGGCACGTAGGCTGCGAATGCCACCTCGCCGATGGTCTTCTGCTTGTCTGTGCCCGCCACCTTGAACACGCCCCTGTCGAACTCGATGTCGCCTTCGGCCGCCTCCATCAGGTGCGCTGCGATCTTCTTGCCCTTGGCGACGATCTTGTCGAGCGCCTTCACGATGGCGGTGCCGCCCACGGCGATCGAGCGCGAGCCGTAGGTACCCATGCCGAACAGGACCTTCGACGTATCGCCGTGCACGATGTCGACGCTCTCGACCGTCAGGCCGAGCTTGTCCGCCACCACCTGCGCGAACGTCGTTTCGTGGCCCTGACCGTGGGAATGCGAGCCGGTGAACACTGTAACGCTGCCGGTCGGGTGCACGCGGATCTCGCCCGCCTCGAACAGCCCCGCGCGCGCGCCGAGGGCCCCGGCGATGTTGGATGGCGCGATGCCGCAGGCCTCGATGTAGCAGCAGTAGCCCAGGCCGCGCAGCTTGCCGCGCTTGGTCGCCTCTTCCCTGCGCTTCGCGAAACCGGCGACGTCGGCCATCTTCAGCACCGCCTCGAGCGTCGCGTCGTAGTCGCCCGTGTCGTACATCAGTGCGACCGGCGTCTGATACGGGAAGCTGCGAATGAAGTTGCGGCGCCGGATCTCGGCCGGATCGAGCTTCATCTCGCGTGCCGCGGTTTCCACCAGGCGCTCGACCACGTAGGTGGCCTCGGGCCGGCCGGCGCCGCGGTAAGCGTCCACCGGCGCGGTGTTGGTGAAGGCCGCCGTCACCTCGCAGTAGATCACCGGGGTGGTGTACTGACCGGCGAGCAGCGTTGCGTACAGGATGGTCGGAATGCAGGTGGAGAAGGTAGACAGGTAGGCACCCAGGTTCGCGGTGGTGTGCACGCGCATGGCGAGGAACTTGCCGTCCTTATCGATCGCCAGCTCGGCGACCGTGTGGTGATCGCGGCCGTGGGCGTCGGAAACGAAGGACTCGCTGCGCTCGGCGGTCCACTTCACCGGCCGGTTGAGCTGCTTGGAGGCCCAGGTGACCACCACGTCCTCAGCGTAGAGATAGATCTTCGAGCCGAAGCCGCCGCCGACATCGGGTGCAACCACCCGTACCTTGTGCTCGGGCAGCCCGAGGACGAACGCGGTCATCAGCAGGCGCTCGACGTGCGGGTTCTGATTGGCCACGTACAGGGTGTAGCTGTCGTCGGCGCGCGAGTAATGCGCGTTGGCCGCACGCGGCTCGATCGCGTTCGGGATCAGCCGGTTATTGACGAAGTCGAGCTTGGTGACGTGCGCCGCCTTGGCGAAGGCCGTCTCCACCCCGGCTTTGTCGCCCAGCCCCCACACGTAGCACCTGTTGTCCGGTGCGATGTCGTGCAGCACCGGGGCGCCTTTGCGCGTCGCCGCGACCGCGTCGACCACGGACGGCAGCGGCTCGTAGTCCACCTCGACCAACTCGGCGGCGTCTTGCGCCGCGTCGAGCGTCTCGGCCACCACCACCGCAACGTGATCTCCGACGTAGCGCACCTTGCCTTGCGCGAGCGGCGGATGCGGCGGCTCTTTCATCGGCTGGCCGGCGACGTCGGTGATCAGCCAGCCGCACGGCAGGCCGCCGACCTTGGCCGCGGCGAGGTCCTCGCCGGTGTACACGGCGAGCACTCCGGGCGCCTTCAGCGCCTTGTCCTTTCTGATCGACTTGATCTTGGCGTGCGCGTGCGGCGAGCGCACGAATACGGCGTGGGTCTGGCCGGGCAGGCTGACGTCGTCGGTGTACTGGCCCGAGCCGGTGAGAAAGCGGTAGTCTTCCTTGCGCTGGATGCGAGCCCCGATCAGCGGTGCGTTCATGGCGTGTGCTCCTTACCTGGCCATCGCTTTCGCGCCGGCCGTGATGGCTTTCACTATGTTGTGGTAACCGGTGCAGCGGCACAGGTTCCCCTCGAGCGCCTCGCGCACCTGCTGCTCGCTCGGATCCGGATGGCCCTTCGCAAAGTCGATCGCGTTCATGACCATGCCGGGCGTGCAGAACCCGCACTGCAGGCCATGATGCTCCTTGAACGCCGCCTGCATCGGGTGCAGCGTGCCGTCGGCCTTGGCGATGCCCTCGATGGTGACGATGTCCGCGCCTTGCGCCTGCATCGCGACCATGCTGCACGCCTTGACCGCCTTACCGTTCATATGGACGGTGCAGGCGCCGCACTGCGCCGTATCGCATCCCACGTGCGTGCCGGTCAGGCGCAGGTGTTCGCGGATGAACGTGACGAGCAGCGTGCGTGCCTCGACCTCTGCCGAGACCGGCTTGCCGTTGACCGTCATTGAGACTTTAACTGCCATGTCGCCTCCTGAAACTCTGGTAATTCTTGTTGAGAGGGAAGATGCCACCCAGGATCCGACAAGTTGGAGGTGCCGCAGAATCGGAAGGGCGACTTTCGCCGGCTATGCTAACGAACGGTTTCCTCGCGAGCAAATTGTTGCGGTGCGCAATCCGATTTTCACGGCGGACCGGCGGAAAACGCGCAGGAAATTTCGTCCGACGGCGTGCGCGCCGCCGGGCGTCGTGTTGCGGAGCTTCCGGTCCCGACGGCATGCCAGGGGCCGGCCTGAAACGTTTTGTTACGACCGTCAGTATTGCGCAAGCAGGGTCTAAGCGTGGCGCAAGACCAAGCGCCTAACTTGCGGGGAGCTGCGAGCCACACGCGGTCTCGCACACCCACCCTTAGGAGATCCTTATGCAACCCTCTGAAATCGTGCTCAAACGGTCGCGCACCACGCTGCCGGGCGCCACGCCGGCATCCCGCCTGATGATCGTCGAAGACGACGCCACGCTCGCCTCAGGGCTGGCGCGTGCCCTGCAGAACGAGGGCTATGAAGTGACTCAGGTGGACACTGGGGAGTCGGCACTTGATGCGCTCGGCTCGGCGCGTTTCGATTTGCTGCTGCTCGACATCGGCCTGCCCGGGATCGACGGCTTCGAGGTGCTGCGGCGGCTGCGCGCGGCCGGCCAATCGCTGCCGGTACTGGTGCTGACCGCGCGCGATGCGGTAGACGACCGCGTGCGCGGACTGGACCTCGGCGCGGACGATTACATGCCCAAGCCATTCGCGCTGCCGGAGCTCGCCGCGCGCGTGCGCGCGCTTGGCCGGCGCGGTCGCGCGCAGTCCGGGCCGAAGATCCTGCACGGGCCGCTCATGCTCGACACCACCGCGCGCCGCGCCTATCTGAACGGCGAGCCGATCGACATGGCGGCACGCGAATGGTCGGTGCTCGAAGTGCTGCTCGGCAGAGTCGAGAAGATCGTTTCCAAGGAGTCCATCATCGACGCGGTCGCCGGCTTCGGCGATGACCTGTCGCCGAACGCGATCGAAGTCTATGTGTCGCGGCTGCGCGCCAAGCTCGAGCCCGCCGGGATCCGCATCCGCACGGTGCGCGGCTTCGGTTACATGCTGCTCGAGTACCGCGAGGCGCAGGCGTCGGCGCCGCAATAGGGGAAGCGGCGCGCTTTCAGGCCGCGGCGGCTGGGCGGCCCGGGTTTGGCGCGGGCGCACCCCTCGAAGCCCGTCTGGCGGTCGATCGAAGTGCCTTGGCGGGTGCGTATGCGCTTGGCAGCGTAGTCGCCGGGGCGCGGCGCCCGCCGACGGAGGACCCGCGCCGCGCGCAGTTGCGCGCGAAGCCAGGGTGAACCAAAGCACGCGCGCGGTAGTCTACGGGAATGCCGCCGATGTGATGCGCGAGTGCTCTGGTGAAGTCCCCGTTCACGCAAGCGACGCGAGAGATCCCGGGCCGGCCTGCGCGACTGGTGGCAACCCACGAAGGTATGACTCATCATCATCGAAGGCCGCGCGCCCACTCCATGCGCGGGATGCGTTTTCCCGGCGTTTCGCGGGTCCTTGCGCGGCCACCCGCCGCACAGGCGAGGCGGGCGGTTGTCGAACGCGGCGCACCGAGGCGGCTTGCCCTGCGTTGAGGGGTGGCTTGCGCTAAGCTTGCCGACTGAAGCCAGCCCCTGCGGGGCGATATCATTGCGGCCCGAGTAACCCCCCATGCGCATCCTGATCGTGGAAGACGACGCGGCTCTCGCGAACGGGCTGCGACGGATCCTGGAGGCCGAGGGTTACGCGGTCGACCTGATGCAGAAGGGCGAGCAGGCGGTACTCGCCGCGCAGCAGGAGCGCTTCGATCTGGTGATCCTTGACGTCGGCCTGCCGGGCATGGACGGCTTCGAGGCGCTGCGCCGCCTGCGTGCCGCGGGCCAGGGGCTGCCGGTGCTGGTGCTCACCGCGCGCGACGCGCTCGACGACCGGGTGCATGGCCTCGACCTGGGTGCCGACGACTACATGGCCAAGCCCTTCGCGATGCCCGAGCTGACGGCGCGCGTGCGCGCGCTGATCCGCCGCTCCGGCACCCACAGCGGGCCGAAGGTCGTGCACGGGCCGCTCGTCGTCGATACGGTGGCACGGCGTGCGTATCTCGACGGCGAGCCGCTGCTGCTGGCTGCGCGCGAATGGGCGGTGCTGGAGGTGCTGCTGGCGCGCACCGAGAAAATCGTGTCCAAGGAGGCGATCATCCAGGCGGTGGCGAACTGGGGCGAGGAGCTCACTCCGAACGCCATCGAGGTGTACGTTTCCAGGCTGCGCGCCAAGCTCGAACGCGCGGGTGTGAGGATTCGCACCGTGCGCGGTTTCGGATACATGCTCGAAGACTACCGGGCGGCCTGAGAATGGTGGTGCGCAGCCTGCGCGTGCACCTGCTGCGGCTGCTGCTGCCGCCGATCGCCGCCGTGCTGGCAATTGGCGCGGTCGGCGCCTACTGGGTGTCGATCGATCCGGCGAAGGACGCCTACGATCAGGCGCTGGTCAGCGCCTGTATCGCGCTGGGAGAGCGCATCCGCGTCGAGCACGGGCATTTCGGCTTCGATCTGCCCAGCGCCGCCGAGCGGGTGGTGCGCACCGACAAGTACGACGAGATCTTCTACGTGGTCAACGGGCCCGACGGCCGACGCATCGCCGGGGATCTCGGCATCCCGGAGCCCCCTGCCGACCGCAGCGCGGTGGAGGGCGTCATCGGCTACGATGCGAATTACCGCGGCCAGCCGGTGCGCATCATGCAGCTCGAGGTACCGTGCGCCGGCCGCAATTGCACGGTCAGAGTGGCCGAAACGACGATCAAGCGCCAGCGCTTGTCGAGCGAGATCCTCGCCTCGAGCGTGCTGCCGCAGGCGCTGCTTGCGGTGCTGACGCTGGTGCTGGTGTGGTTTGGCGTGGCGCGCGGCCTGGGCCCGCTCGAAGGCCTGTCCGAGGAGATCAAGGAACGCTCGCCGCGCGATCTGCGACCGATCGATCTCGAGCAGGCGCCCGAGGAAGCGCGCCCGCTGGTAAGCGCCCTGAACCAGCTTTTCGGGCAGGTGGCCGAGGCGAACCGCAATCAGCAGCGCTTTCTGGCCAACGCTGCGCACCAGTTGCGCACGCCTCTGGCGGGCCTGCAGGCGCATACCGAGCTTGCGCTGGCACAGCCCGTTCCCGAGATTTTCCGCGCCGAGCTCCAGGAGGTGCACGGCGCCACCATCCGCACCGCGCGCTTGGCGAACCAGTTGCTGGCGCTGGCGCGCGCCGAACCAGGCGGCTACCGCCCCGAGTCGCTCGCCGAGGTGGATCTGAGGCAGGTGGTGGAGGGCGTTGCGGACGAATGGGTGCACCGCGCGCTCGACAAGGATCTCGACCTGGGCTTCGATCTGGCGCCGGCGAACGTGGCGGGCGATGCGTTCCTGCTACGCGAAGCGCTGGTGAACCTGATTCACAACGCGCTCGAGTACACGCGGGCCGGCGGCCACGTGACGGTGCGTACCGGCATGCGCAGCGTGCTCGGCGCGCAGCACCCAGTGCTCGAAGTGGAGGACGATGGGCCCGGTATCGCGCCCAACGAGCGCGAGCGCGTGTTCGAGCGCTTCTACCGCGCCCCCGGCACCGGCGGACTGGGAAGTGGATTGGGCCTGTCGATCGTGCGTGAGATCGCGACCGCGCACGCCGCGCAGATCACCCTCACGGACGGCGCAGTCAACGAGCAGCGCGCGACCCGGGGCTGCCGCGTCAGCTTGATTTTTCCGCCGCTGTCCCCAGCTCAGCAGTCGGGGCAGGCAGGCTTGACCGGGGGTGGGCGGGCGACTACCCTCGATCATCCTTAGCTCGCGCGAGGTTTCCCATGGACAGCGTGGACATCGAAGTGTTGCGCAGCGCCGAGGCTTGGCGAAAAACCGGGCATCGGGTGACGTTGGGAACCATTGTCAAGACCTGGGGTTCGGCGCCGCGGCCGGTGGGCGCCCTGGTGGCGGTGCGCGGCGATGGCCAGATCGCCGGCTCGGTCTCGGGCGGCTGCGTCGAGGACGACCTGGTGGAGAAGGTCCGGTCGCAGGCGGTTGCCGCGGACAAGCCCGCGGTCATGACTTACGGCGTGACCAACGAGGAAGCGACGCGCTGGGGCCTGCCGTGCGGCGGCACCCTGCAGCTGGTGCTCGAGCCCGTGACCGAGCGCAGCGGGCTCGCGCAGCTGCTCGAGACGATCGGCAAGCAGGAGCTTGCGCGCCGGCGCCTGGAGATGGACTCCGGGCGCGTTACGCTCGAGCCCGGCACCTGGCAGGACGTGCTCGCGTTCGACGGCAAGGTACTGAGCACGGTGCACGGCCCGCGCTGGCGGCTGGTGATGATCGGGGCCGGGCAGCTGACGCGCTATCTCGCCGACATGGCACGCATGCTCGATTACCACGTCGCGGTGATCGACCCGCGCGAGGAGTACGCCGCCGGCTGGGACCTAGCGGGGGTGCCGCTCGATCGCGGCATGCCCGATGACGTGATCGCGCGCCTCAACATCGACGGCCACAGCGCGGTGATCGCGCTGACGCACGATCCCAAGCTCGACGACATGGCGCTGCTCGAGGCGCTCAAATCGCCGGCGTTCTACGTGGGCGCGATCGGCTCGAAGAAAAACAACGACGCGCGCCGCAAGCGCCTGCGCGAGTTCGACCTGAGCGACGCCGAGATCGCGCGCCTGCACGGTCCGGTTGGTCTGTTCATCGGCTCGAAGACGCCGCCCGAGATCGCGATTGCGATCCTGGCCGAGATGACCGCGGTGCGCCGCGGGGTCGCCAAGCCGGACTGGGCGGAGAAGGGCGCCGCGCGCTTCGCGCCCTCGAGCTGCGAAGTCGCGCCGAGCTCCTGACCGGTTGAGCGACTCGCGCATCGTCGGCATCCTGCTCGCCGCGGGATCGGCTTCACGCTTCGGCTCCGACAAGCTGCTGCACCCGCTGCCGCACGGTCAGCCGATCGCGGTGCAGGCGGCACGCCATCTCAAGGCCGAGTTCTCGCGCGTTGTGGCTACGGTGCGGCCCGGCGCGGCGAGCCTCGCGCGCCTGCTGGCGGCCGAAGGCGTCGAAGTAATCGAGTGCCCGAGCGCCGACGAAGGCATGGGCGCGAGCCTCGCCTGCGCGGTGCGGGCCGCGGGCGAGGCGGGCGGCTACGTGGTCGCGCTCGCCGACATGCCTTTCATCCGCCCGAGCTCGATTGCGGCGGTGCGCGATGCGCTCAGCGCGGGCGGCGCGCTCGCGGCGCCTTATTACCACGCCCGGCGCGGTCATCCGGTCGGGATATCGGGGCGCTTCCGGGCGCGGCTCGAGGCGCTGGGCGGCGACGAGGGCGCAAGAGGGATCCTGGCGGCGCATGAGGACGCGCTGGTCAAGGTGCCGGTGGGCGACCCGGGAGTCGTGCGCGACATCGACCGGCCTTCGGACCTGGCACCGCCCGTCGCGGTCTAGCGCGCGCGCAGACTCGTGCCGGTCGGGCGGGCCGCACTGGTAAAATTGCGCCTCAACGACAACAACCCGCCATGTTCGCCGCCAACCTCCTCGCGCAGTCGGACCCGGAAATCTGGAACGCGATCCGGCTCGAGCACCGGCGCCAGGAAGACCACATCGAGCTGATCGCCTCGGAGAACTACGTCAGCCCCGCGGTGCTGATTGCCCAGGGCTCGCAGCTCACCAACAAGTACGCCGAGGGCTATCCCGGCAAGCGCTACTACGGCGGCTGCGAGTACGTCGACATGGCCGAGCAGCTCGCGATCGCGCGCGCGTGTAGGCTGTTCGGCACGGACTGGGCGAACGTGCAGCCGCATTCGGGCTCGCAGGCGAATCAGGCGGTGTACGCCGCCGCCCTCAAGCCCGGCGACACGATCCTCGGCCTGTCGCTCGCGCACGGCGGGCACCTGACGCACGGCTCGCCGGTGAACCTGTCGGGCAAGCTCTACCAGGTGGTGTCCTACGGGCTGGACGAGAACGAAGCGATCGACTACGACCAGGTCGAGGCGCTCGCGCTCAAGCACCGGCCGAAGATGATCGTCACCGGCGCCTCGGCGTACTCGCTGGCGATCGACTGGAAAGCGTTCCGCGCGGTCGCCGACAAGGTCGGCACGCTGCTGATGTCGGACATCGCGCACTACGCCGGTCTGATCGCGGTCGGGCTGTATCCGTCGCCCCTTGGCATCGCGGATTACGTCACCACGACCACGCACAAGACGCTGCGCGGGCCGCGCGGCGGGTTGATCATGGGAAAGGCGGAGCACGAGAAGGGCATCAACTCGTCGATTTTCCCGGGCATCCAGGGGGGGCCGCTGATGCACGTCATCGCCGCCAAGGCGGTGGCGTTCGGCGAGGCCATGCGCCCCGCGTTCCGCGATTACCAGCAGCATGTGCTCGACAACGCGCGCACCATGGTGCACGTGCTCGCCGAGCGCGGCGTGCGCATCGTGTCCGGCCGCACCGACTGCCACATGTTCCTGGTGGACCTCAGGAAGAAGGGCATCACCGGCAAGGACGCCGAGGCGGTCCTGGGCCGCGCCCACATCACGGTCAACAAGAACGCGATCCCGAACGACCCGGAGAGGCCGACCGTCACCGCGGGAATCCGCATCGGCACTCCGGCGATGACCACGCGCGGCTTTCGCGCGGGCGAAGCCGAGATCCTCGCCAACCTGATCGCCGACGTGCTCGACAGCCCGGCCGACGACGCGAACATCCGGCGCGTGGCGGGCGAAGTGAAGGCGCTCTGCGCCAGCTTCCCGGTGTACGCGTAGCCAGGCGCCATGCGCTGCCCGTTCTGCGGCTACGCCGACACCCAGGTGGTGGACACGCGCTCCAATCCGGAGGCGAACATCATTCGCCGCCGGCGGCGCTGTCCCGGTTGCGACAAACGCTTCACCACCTACGAGCGGGTCGAGCTGCGCATGCCGCGCCTGGTCAAGAAAGACGGCAGCCGCGAGGACTTCGATCGTGAAAAGCTGATGGCGAGCATGAAGCTCGCGCTGCACAAGCGTCCCGTCGCGACCCACGCGGTGGACGGCGCCATTGACCGCATCGAGGAGAGGCTGCGCGCCATGGGCGAGCGCGAGGTGCCGTCGAGCAAGGTCGGCGATTTGGTGATGCGCGAGCTGGCGCGGCTCGACAAGATCGCCTACATCCGGTTCGCCTCGGTGTACCGCAGCTTCGAGACCCCGGACGATTTCCGCGAGGCGGTGCAGGAAGTGAAGGCGCCGCGGCGGCGGCGCAAGTGACCCCCTTCTCGGCATTCGACCACGCCATGATGCGCCGGGCGCTGGCGCTGGCGGAGAAGGGCTTGTTCACGGCGACGCCCAATCCGCGGGTCGGATGCGTGATCACGCGGGGCGAGCACATCGTCGGCGAGGGCTGGCACGAGAAGGCGGGCGGGCCACATGCCGAGGCCCACGCCCTGCAGGCGGCCGGGGCCGCTGCGCGCGGTGCCACCGCCTACCTCAACTTGGAACCTTGCAGCCACCACGGACGCACGCCGCCTTGCGCCGACGCGCTGATCGGCGCGGGCGTCGCGCGCGTGGTCGCGGCGATGCGTGACCCGAATCCCGAGGCGGCACATGGAGGCGAGCGCCTTGGCGCCGCCAAGGTGGGTTTCGAATCTGGCCTGATGGAAGAGCAGGCGCGCGAGCTCAACATCGGCTTCGTGTCGCGGGTGACGCGCGGTCGGCCGTGGGTGCGCATGAAAATTGCCGCCACGCTCGATGGGCGCACGGCGCTCGCCGGCGGCGCATCGCAGTGGATCACCGGAGCCGAGGCGCGGCACGACGGGCATCGCTGGCGCGCGCGCGCTTGCGCTCTGCTCACCGGCATCGGCACCGTGCGCGCCGATGACCCCCAGCTCACGGTGCGGGAGGTCGAAACGCCGCGCCAGCCGCTGCGTGTCGTCGTCGACAGCCGGCTCGAGACCCCTGCGGGCGCGCGCGTTCTGCAAGGCGGCAACGCGCTCGTGTTCTGCGCCGCCGACCAGCCCGAGCGCAGCGCGGCGCTGCAGGCGCGCGGCGCCGAGATCGTGCGGCTGCCCAATGCCGGCGGGAAGGTGGAGCTGGCGGCGATGCTCGCGGAGCTCGGGCGCCGCGGCGTGAACGAGCTGCACGTCGAAGGCGGCTTCAAACTGAACGGTTCTCTGGTGCGCGAGGGTTGCGTCGACGAGTTCCTGCTCTACCTCGCGCCGTCGCTGCTCGGCGATTCGGCGCAGGGCATGGTGAACCTGGCCGAGATGGCCTCGCTCGAAGATCGCCTACGGCTGGAGATCCGCGCGGTCGACAGAGTGGGCGAGGGCTTGCGCATCATCGCGAGAACCTGATGTTCACCGGTATCGTGCAGGCGGTCGGAACGATCGAGGCGCGCACGCCGCTCGACAAGGGCATGCGGCTGACGCTCGCCGCCACCGGGCTCGACCTGTCGGACGTGGGCCTCGGGGACTCGATCTGCGTGCAAGGCGCCTGTCTCACGGTGGTGGCGTTGGCCGGCGGGCGGCTGTCGTTCGATGTCTCGCGCGAGACGCTCGAGTGCACCATCGGGCTGGAGCATGCGGGCAAGGTCAACCTGGAAAAGTCGCTTGCTCTGGGCGACAAGCTCGGCGGGCACCTCGTCACCGGCCATGTCGACGCGGTCGGCGAGGTGCTGGCGTGCGAGCCTGCCGGAGAATCGATGCTGCTGCGTGTGCGCACGCCGCAGCCGCTGGCGCGCTTCATCGCGCGCAAGGGCTCTGTGGCCGTGGACGGCGTGAGTCTCACCGTCAACCGGGTGGAGGGTGCCGTGTTCGAGGTCAACCTTATTCCGCACACCCTTGCCGTGACGACCTTGGCGCGACTCGCCGCCGGCGCGAAGGTAAATATCGAGGTTGACCTGATCGCGCGTTACGTCGAGCGCATGCTCGGAACAGCTCCGGAGGCCTAGCCTTGCGCAGCGCCGTTTTCGGGATATCGATCATGCCGGGCGTGGTCACCGGCAGCTTCAAGTCCACGCAAGGGGCGCAGAAGTGCAACGCCGAAAGAGTACTGCGGATCCGTCGCGCTCTGCACTCTCTGGCCCGGGCGTACATTGCGGATTGGCGCTGGCGGCGTAGCCTCAGTCTGTCGTTGGACGGGCTGGCGAGCTCGCTGCAGGTTCCGGCCGACCGCTGAATACCTAAGGAGGATGAGCTATGCGCGTGGCGCTGTTTCTGCACCTGCTTTCGGATGTTGTTTGGATTGGCGGGATGTTTCTTGCCTACATGGCGGTCAGGCCCGCGGCGCTCGAGGTGCTGGAGCCGCCCCAGCGGCTCAGGCTCTGGGCGGGAATCTTCCGCCGCTTCTTCCTTTGGGTCTGGGTCGCGGTACTGCTGATCCTGGTCTCGGGCCTATGGATGATGGGGCAGATGAGGCCGGTCCCGGCTAACGTTCAGGCGATGGCGGCAATCGGCATCGTCATGATGGCCATTTTCCTGCACGTGTTCTTCGCACCCTTCGCGCGGCTTAAGCGCGCGGTCGCGGCCGAGGACTGGAAAGGGGGCGGCGCTGCGCTCAATCAGATCCGTATCCTGGTGGGAGTGAACCTGGTGCTCGGTTTTGCAGCCATCGCGGTTGCGGTGCTGAGCTTTCCCGGCTAAACCCCGGGCCTCGGTTCGGCCGTTCCTGAAATGCGGCGAGGCCTGAACGAGAAGCGTTCGCTTCCGGCGGCTGTTTCACGACCCGGCGTTGGTGGCGCGGCCCGGACGGCGGCACAATTGGCGTGCGTCGTGAGAGCATGCCGGCGTTGTGCCGGATTGAGTCAGGATGAGGATCTCGACCATCGTCGGTGTGGCGTTCGGTGTAGTCATGGCCGTGGTCTGCGCCGAGTCGGCTGCGGGGACGCCGCAGCCAACGCAGGACCAAAGTCAGGTCACCACCGTGGCGCAAGACTGCCTTCGGGGTTTTGCCGCTCCCATCTTCGATCCGCTGCGAGGCAAGCTGGCGCCTCAAGCGCAGGATGCCCGCGGCGCGATGCTGGCACTCAAGGACGAGCCCGCGCAGGGCGAGCGCGTTGCGCTTCTGGTGTGGGTGCAGGTGGTGATGACTTGCCGCGAGAACGTGCTAGCGACGGCCAAGCACGTCGACTCGCCCGGCGCAGTCGCAATTCTGGACGCGGCCTGGGAGCGCGACATCGGCATGCTGCTGGAGCTGTACCAGGGAATGATCTCCTATGGCGCGTACAGCGCCTGGCAGAATCAGGCCGCCGCCCAGACCGATGCCGCGCTGCGCAGCGTGAAGTCGGACCTGCAGAGCGGAACCGACGAAGGCGCACGCCGCGCGGCAGCGACCGTGGCAGGACAGACGCAGCGGTTTCGCGCCGAGCTGGAAAACTACAATGCCATGCTGGCCCGGCAGCGACAGGCGATGCAGCAGCGAGGCGTCGTGCTTTCGTGCAGCCGGATGGGCGCGTTCACGGCCTGCCGTCCCTAGCTTCGCGGAGCTGGTGCCGACCGCCCCGAGCGGTCTTGCGCGCGGCATGAACCCCAGCGCGGCCGCGCGCGCGCAGCGCCTTGCCGGCCTGCCTGCCATCGCCTTTGACCCCGCACTTCCGGTCAACGCACGACGGAGCGAGATCCGCGCTGCCATCGAGCGGCACCAGGTGGTCATCGTCTGCGGCGAGACCGGCTCGGGTAAGACCACGCAGCTGCCCAAGATCCTGCTCGAAATGGGGCGCGGCGCCAAGGGCGCCATCGGCCACACGCAGCCGCGCCGCATCGCGGCGCGCGCAGTGGCCGCGCGCCTCGCCGAGGAGCTGCGCGTCGAGCTGGGCGGCGCGGTCGGGTACAAGGTGCGTTTTCACGACAAGGTGCGGCCCGACTCGCTGGTCAAGCTGATGACCGACGGGATCCTGCTTGCGGAAACGCAGGGCGACCCCGCGCTGCGCGAGTACGACACGCTCATCATCGACGAGGCGCACGAGCGCAGTCTCAACATCGACTTCCTGCTCGGCTACCTGAAGCGCCTGCTGCCGGCGCGCCCCGAGCTGAAGCTGGTCATCACCTCGGCGACGATCGACGCGGAGCGGTTCTCGCGGCACTTCGGCGGCGCGCCGGTCATCGAGGTCTCGGGCCGGCTTTACCCGGTCGAGGTGCGCTATCGGCCGGTCGAAGGTGACAGGGAGGACACCACGCGCGAAGAGGAAAAGCAGGCGCTCGCGGCGGCGGTGGACGAGACCTGCCGCGAGGGATCCGGCGACGTGCTCGTATTCCTGCCGGGCGAGCGCGAGATCCGCGATGCCGCCGAGGTGCTACGCAAGCACCACGCCGCGGCGCCCGGCGCGCCGCGCGAGATCGTTTCGCTGTACGGCAGGCTGTCGGCAGCCGAGCAGGACCGCGTGTTCAAGCCGGGCGCCGCACGCCGCATCGTGCTCGCGACCAACGTCGCCGAGACCTCGCTCACGGTGCCGCGTATCCGCTACGTGGTGGACACGGGCCTGGCGCGCGTCAAGCGCTACAGCTATCGCAGCAAGGTCGAGCAGCTGCGCGTCGAGAACATATCGCAGGCCGCAGCCACGCAGCGCGCCGGACGCTGCGGGCGCGTGGCGAACGGAGTGTGCATCCGCCTGTATTCCGAGGAGGAGCACCAGGCGCGCCCGGCGTTTACCGATCCGGAGGTCCTGCGCTCGTCGCTCGCCGCCGTGATTCTGCGCGCCAAGAGCCTGAACCTCGGACCGGTCGAGGAATTCCCGTTCCTCGACGCGCCAGGCCCACGTGCGCTCGCCGACGGCTACGCGCTGCTCGCTGAGCTCGGCGCGGTCGACGAGCACAACGAACTCACCCAGATCGGCCGCGAGCTTGCGCGCCTGCCGCTCGATCCGCGCGTTGCGCGGATGCTGGTCGCCGCGCGCGCCGAAGGCTGCGTGGATCAGGTGCTGGTGATCGCGGCGGCGCTGTCGGTGCAAGACCCGCGCGAGCGGCCGCTCGAGCGCCAGGCCGCGGCCGACGAGCGGCACGCGCGCTTCGCCGACGAGCGCTCGGATTTCCTCGCGTTCCTCAAGCTGTGGAGGTTCTTCGGCGGCGAGCTTGAGCACCGGAAGTCCAACCGCAAGCTGGCGCAGTCCTGCCGCGACCACTTCCTCTCGGTCGCACGCATGCGCGAGTGGCGCGACATCCACGGTCAGCTGCACGCGACGGTGTCCGAGCTCGGCTGGCGCGGCTCGAGCGTGGACCCCGCCAAGCCCGAAGGCTATCGCGCGATCCACTGCGCGCTGCTTGCGGGGTTGCTCGGCAACGTGGGCATGCGCGACGAGGCCGAGGCCGGCTACAGCGGCGCACGCGGGATTAAGTTCTGGGTGCACCCCGGCTCGGGCACCAGGAAGCCCGGCAGATGGATCGTCGCCGGCGAGCTGGTGGAGACCACGCGCCTGTTCGCGCGCAACGTGGCCGCGGTCGAGACGCAATGGCTGGAGGCGCTCGGCGCGCATGTGCTCAAGCGCCATCGCGAGAACCCGCACTGGGAAAAGGGCCGCGCCCAGGTCGTGGCGCTCGAGCGCGGCACGCTCTACGGGTTGGCGCTGTACGTCAACCGGCGCGTGCATTACGGCCCGCACGATCCGGCGCTTGGGCGCGAGATCTTTCTGCGCTCGGCGCTGATCGAGGGCGAGTTCGAGACGCGCGCGCCGTTCTTTGCGCACAACCGCGCGCTGCTGCGCGACATCGAGAAGCTCGAGCACAAGGCGCGCCGCCCGGACATCCTGGTGGACGACGAGCTGATCTACGCCTTCTACGACGCGCGCGTGCCGCAAGGCATTTACAACGGAGCCGAATTCGACAAGTGGAGACGGGAGGCCGAACGCAGCGCACCCCGGCTGCTGTTCCTCAAGCGCGAGGACCTGATGCGCCACGAGGCCGCCGGCATCACGACGGCCAACTTTCCGCACGCCGTGCGCTTCGGGCCGAATGAGTTCCAGCTCGAATACCATTTCGAGCCCGGCTCGGCGCGCGACGGCGTAACGCTCACCGTGCCGGTGGCGCTGCTCAACCAGGTTCCGGCGGCACGCTGCGAGTGGCTGGTGCCAGGACTGCTGCGCGACAAGGTCCAGGCGCTGGCAAAATCGATGCCGCAGCGGCTGCGCCACAAGCTCGGGGCGATCGCCGAGTTCGCGCAGGCGTTCGCGGCGGCGGCGGCGCCCTCGGATACGCCGCTTGCACAGGCGCTGGCACGTTACATCCGCGCCGAGCTCAACCTCGAGGTGCCAGTGGATGCCTTTCGTCCCGATTCCGCGCCGCCGCATTTGCATATGAATTTTCGCGTCGTCGGCGAGAACGGGCGCCAGCTCGGCATGGGGCGCAACCTCGCTGAGCTCAAGCGCGCGCTCGCGCCCGAGACCGAGGCGATCCTGCAAAGCGAGGCGCCGGCGCAACTGGGCCGCGACGCGGACGAGCGCCACACGGCGTGGAGCTTCGGCGACCTGAGCGAGATGATGGAGATGCGGCGCGACGGCCAGACGCTGCTCGGCTATCCGGCGCTGGTCGATGCCCGAGACGGGGTGACCCTGCAGGTGCTCGACTCGCCCGAGCGAGCGCGCGAGCTGCATCGAGCGGGCGTGCTCCGGCTGCTGGCGATCGCGTTCCGAGACCGGCTGCGCGACATCGGTAAGCAGGTAGCGCGCGACCAGGCGTTGAACCTCAAGTTCGCGCAGGTCGCGCGCGACGTGGAGCTGGAGGACGAAGTGGTGAGCGCCGCGCTGGAGCGCGCGTTTCTGGCCGATTCCCTGCCCATGACGCAGGTCGATTTCGAGCGGCGTGTCGACGAGGGGCGCAGCCGGCTGAGCCTGATCGGCCAGGAGATCGCGCGCACCGCCGCGACGATCCTGGCCGAGCACGCCGAGGTGCAGAAGAAGCTCGCGGCCGCGGCGAAGGCGTACCCGCAGGCGGTGGAAGACGTGAAGCAGCAGTGCGCCCGGATGTTGCATCCGCGGTTTCTGGCGCAGACGCCTTGGGAGCGGCTGCAGCACCTGCCACGCTACCTCAGGGCGGTCGCGCTGCGGCTCGACAAGTTGCGCACCGATCCTGCGCGCGACGCGCGGTTCGCCGCCGAACTGGCGCCGCTGCAGGCGGCGTGGCTGCGCGAGTGCGCGGCGCGCGCCAGGATCGGCCGAATGTCACCCGAGCTGGAGCAGTTCCGCTGGCTGCTCGAGGAGCTGCGCGTGTCGCTGTTTGCCCAGGAGCTGAAGACGCCGGTGCCGGTATCAGTCAAGCGCCTGGCCAAGTTGTGGCACAGCATGCGCCGCGGCTAGGATAGCGCCATGAGCCGCATCGCCCGCTCGCTCGCCTTCGCGCTGGGAAAGGTGCTCCACCCGCGCATGCTCTGGTTGATGCTCTGGCCTGCGCTGATTGCGGTGGGAATCTGGGGAACCGTGGCGCTCGTGTTCTGGGCGCAGCTCGCCCTGTGGCTTGCCGGCCTGCTGGGCGGGTGGATCGCCAAGGCGACGTTCTTCGTCAGCTGGGACGCGACCGACGTGGCGCTGGTCGCGGCCAAGATCCTGATCCTGCTCACACTGGTGCCGCTGATCCAGCTCACCGTGCTGCTGATCCTCGGCATATTCGGCATGCCGGCGATGGTCGAGCATGTGGCGGCACGCCGTTTCCCAGCGCTACAGAGGCGCCATGGCGGCAGCTTCGCGGGCAGCGTCTGGAACAGCGTATTGGCGCTCCTCGGCCTGCTGGCGCTCGGCGTGGTCTCGCTGCCGTTCTGGATCCTCCCGCCGCTGTGGCCGCTCATCCCGCTGGCGGTCATGGGTTGGGTCAACCAGCGCGTGCTGCGCTACGATGCGCTCGCGGAACACGCGGACGCGAGCGAGATGGGGCTGATCTTCGCCGAACGGCGGGGTGCCCTGTACATGCTCGGGATGGTGCTCGCGCTGACGGCCTACATCCCTGTGCTGGGATTTTTCGCGCCGGTGATGTTCGGTTTGACCTTCATCCACTACCTGCTCGCCGAGTTGCAGGCGCAGCGCGCCGCGCCCATAGAAGCGGGCGTAATCGAGGGATAGGAAACTCACGTGGCGATCGGTACTCTGATCATTGGCGACGAGATCCTCGTGGGCAAGCGGCAGGACCGGCACTTTGCGTTCCTGGTCGAGGCGCTCGCGCGCCGCGGTTTGCGTCTCGCATGGTGCGAATACCTCGGCGACGAACCGGAGCGGCTCACCGGGACGCTCGCGCGCAGCTTCGCTTCCGGCGACATCGTGTTCAGCTTCGGTGGCATCGGAGCAACGCCGGACGACCATACGCGGCGGTGCGCCGCTGCCGCGCTCGGCGTGCGGCTCGTCCTGCATGCGGTGGCCGAAGCGGAAATCCGCGCCCGCTTCGGCGGCGAAGCGACCCCGCAACAACTCAAGATGGGCGAGTTCCCGGCTGGCTGCGAGATCATCCCGAACCCGGTCAACCGCATCCCCGGCTTCGCCGCGCGCGAGCATTACTTCGTGCCTGGCTTTCCGCAGATGGCCTGGCCGATGGTCGAGGCGGTACTGGACACCAAGTACCGGCACCTTTTCGATCGCGATCGCTGGACCGAGGCGTCGATCTTCGTGTTCGAGGCGGGCGAAAGCCAGCTGGTCCCGGTGATGGAGGCGATCGAGGCGAGTTACCGCAAGCTCAAGGTGTTCAGTCTGCCGTCGATGGGGCTGGACGGATCTCGGCTGCATGTGGAGTTGGGCGTGCGGGGAGACCCGGACGAAGTTGACGCGGCGATCGAGATGATTCGCATTAGCGTGCAGCGGGCGGGTTTTCCGTTCGAGGAAGTCGCACGCTGAAATTGCGAGATTTTGCTGGTACGGCGAAGGCGCGCCGCGCGCAACAATGCAAAAGCGGCGTGGCTTGCGCCACGCCGCTTTCGATCCGGTGCGGAAGCGCCTGGCCTTAGGCTTCTTGCCGCTCAATGCTCGACGCCTGGCGGCGTCGAACGCGATCCGACGCCGATTCAGGCGGCTTTTTTCGACTTGGCGAGGCCCTTCACGGTCTCGGTCGCGGCGCTGACGTTGGCTTCCGCGATTTCGGTCGCCTGCTTCGCCACCTTGTTGAAGTTGTCGTAGGCGGAGTTCGCGGCGGCGATCATCTGTTTCACCGCGGCAACGGCGACGTCCGAGCCTGCCGGGGCGTTCTTGGCAACCTTGTCGAGCAGCGACGCGAAGTTCTCGTTCATTTCGGCCACGCGTTTCTCGGCCAGCTTCGACACCTCGGCATTGGTCTCCGTGGCGAGCTCGTAGGCGTTCTTCGAGTAGGCGATCGCCTTCTCGAGCGCCGGCTGCGCGAAGGAGTTCTGCAGGCTGATGTACTCCTGCATATCTCGTGCGCCGATCAGCGCGCGGGTGTTCGCGAGCACGTCATCGAATGCGGTCTTGACGGCGTTCGCGTTGAGGGCGGCGAGCTTCTCCACTGCGGCAAACTGCGTCGCGGCGAGCGACAGCACCGTCTCGACATTGGTTTTGGCGGTTTCTTGAATCTGTTCCGGGGTCACGTACATGGTCTTCTCCTGTCTGTCCTGGGATCCGAGCATTCTGGCTGCGGGCTGCCTGTGTTGTGCAGCGCAGCAATCGCAATATTAGGCCTTTCAATTTAAAAGTCAAGGGTATGGTGCAACGCAGCATACTGGGATGGTGTGCTGCAAAATACCCTGAATTCTATGACAATTTCATCGGGTGCCCGAATCGCCTTGCTGCTGGAGAGCATCCCAGCCCCGTTCCGGGCCGGGCGTTGGCGGAGAAACGACGATGTGCTACACGGCGAACGGCAGCGCCGAGCATCTCAGGTCCGTGGCCGGACTCGGTGTAGGCAGACAAACTGGTTTGTTCTCAGGAGCTTGAAGTTTTGTTTCTCAGGAGGGTACAGGTGAACGCCAGTGCTCATGGAGGAACAGCCGCTCCGCCAACAGGGGACGGCTACCTAGGGCCTGACTGGATGGATCGAGGGATTCGGGCGACGCCATGAAGTTAGCGCTTGCTTCTCAAGATCTACCGCGTTCCCACGCGATGTGCGGCGACGCCCGTCCAATGGCATGCGTCCTGGTGGGCGCAGCGCTGCTACCGGATGGCCGG
>Ga0307374_10000845_pt1 | contig 57462 bp, 54 predicted proteins | sample OX3MG_FD_202532 | JGI IMG/M metagenome (GOLD analysis project Ga0307374, IMG submission 202532) | Soil microbial communities from Risofladan, Vaasa, Finland - OX-3 | ecosystem: Environmental > Terrestrial > Soil > Coastal area > Acid sulfate soil | place: Finland: Risofladan, Vaasa | collected...
ACGGCGGGCGGGGAGTTGCGATTGGGGACAGTATCGATGTACATGGCATGACCTCCATGCACATCATAGACAATGAAAAGGCCAATGTCAAGTACTTACATGGGTACATAATAGCGCCCCTACCTGAACCTTCCAGCATGAAAATAAATCGCTTACCTCAGATTCCAAGGGTCAAGGGAGGGGGAAAATCCGTCAGATAATAACTGTTCCATTTCGGACCCAATACATCCCCTCACCCCAGCCCTCTCCCCGCAAAGGGTGAGAGGGTGCGAATGACGGCCACGTGGCAATTGCCGCTTTTGTTCTCTCCCCGCAAGGCGGGAATCGTCATTGTCTCTCGCAGGCTGGATTGCCCTCAATACGGCAGGCTGCGGAGATTCTCTCGTTCTTGTTGTTCGGGCATGTTTGGCTTTTGAGAGGTTGCATGCTTAAAGAGGGCTTGCGAAGATCCGATGGGTCGGCCCGCTGCGGGCCACGGTGATTTTCTCGCAGCGAGTTGTTGAATGAAAGCCTGGCCTGGCAGGTCCAAAGGCTTCAGATAACCAAGATTGAGCCACGGCAGGACCGACTGCCCCACCGCCGCCCGTAAGCGCGCATTGAGTGACGCTCGAAGGTCGAGCAGACCCGCCACATCGGCCTGGTTCAGGCGCTCCTCCGGATCCTGTTGCCAATTAAACAAGGAAGCACTTCCCCGCGAATCCAGGATCAAGTGCCAGTCTTGATTGCGCAGGCTGATCTCCGCAGGGCGATTGGCGCTGTGAGTTCTCACTTCCAGTTCTGAGATCACATCCTGCCGCTGCGGTGCCCCAGTACCCTGCCAGTAGCCTTGCAAGCTGGCTTCACTCAGCGGTAGCTTGCCGCCGGCTGCCAAGTCCAAAACCGTAGCAAACAGGCGGCGTGTACCTACCAAGTCTGGAATACGCCGCCCGGCGGGAACGCCGGGACCTTGAACGATCAATGGAACGTGAAGGACCTCGCTATAGAGGTTGTAGCCGTGATCGTAAGTACCATGGTCGCCAAAACCTTCACCGTGGTCGGCGGTGATGATGACGAAAGTGTTGGCTCCGCCGGGCGATTCGAGGAGCGTTTGAACTAATCGTCCCATCTGCGTGTCGAGATAGGCGAGACTATTGTCATAAGCGTCGATCAACTGCTGATTTTCAGTGGCGGAAAAAAGCGTGGCCGGGTGGCCAGCGGGAAACGAGGCTGAAATACGGGCCAGCAGGCTCTTGGAGATTCGCCCGAAGCGATGGTCGTAAGACGCGGGCGGGAGATAAGGCCGGTGGGCGTCCATATAGTTAATAAAGAGAAAATAGGGGCGGTTGGAGCGGTGCTGGTACCAGCGCAGCACGTCGCTGTTCACATCTTCGGCGTCGCGGTGGTTGAACTGGTTGTAACGCAGCAGCGAGCGGTAAAGAAAGCGATAGAGCGTCTGCCCGGTGAAAGTCACAGCAAGGTTATGGCGGACGGAGTAGCTATCATCCATGTATTCGTCAAACCCGTGATCCAGGCCCCAGGCGCCCAGCCCGTAAAAAGGATTGGCGCTGAATCCCGACGTCTCATAGCCCATGGCCCGCAGTATTTTCGCCAGCGTCCAGGGTTGCTGCGACATGGCCGCGGCCCAACCGGCGCCGTGCTGGTGGGGCAAGAGTCCCGTGAAGATTGAGGCCAGCGCCGGGAGCGTCCAGGATGTCGGGGCGACGGCATCCTGAAACATCACGCCGCGAGCTGCCAAGCTGTCAATGAAGGGTGTCGTGGGGCGGCGGTAGCCGTAACAGGAAAGGTGATCGGCGCGAACCGTGTCCATGACGATCAGGACGATGTTGGGCCGGCCCCGCAAAGCTACAGGCGTGGAGGGCGGAGAAGAAGGGTAAGGCCGATTCATCGCATAAAGCACAATTCCAGCAACACAGAGAGTGGCGAAGGCTGAAGTGACCTGAAAAATTCGGAGCGCGACGTGGCGACGGGAGCTGCAGCGTAGTACGCCGAGCTTTTCCCGAATGAACCACAACACGGCCCAAGCTCCGGCAGTAAAGAGAGCGAAGGCCACAACCGGAGTTCTAACCTCCAACCGGCTTGGGAAGATGAGGCCGAGTCCGATGCGGAACCAGTCAAGCGTCCAGGCAAGATAAGCTCCAGCAGCGCCGATTCCAATCGAGCCCAGCATTCTCGAAAGGGCGGGTCGAGGCCGGACAAGAAAGACTGCGGGCAGACCGAGCAGGAAACCAAGCGTGGCAAAGGGAATCGCATCGGCGAGAGGCGCAAGAAACAAAACCACGTAGCGTGTATCCGGCTTGAGCAGCCCCGAAGCGCGCGGAGTGGTGAAGAGAAGAACTCCCTCAATGATTCCCAGGGCGAAACCCACCAATCCGCCTGCGCTGGCAAACAGCATGGCAACGGAGAACCGGCCTCGGGGTGCCTGGCTGTCGTGAGCCGAAATTGGGAGTCTTGGGTCTGCGCTCATGGCGTTTCCGGATTTACTTGCGGTGTTGTAGGGGCAGGCCGTGTGCCTGCCTGCGGGCGGCCACAAGGGTCGCCCCTACAATTTCGTTCAGGAGCTGAGCGCCATGCTGCTTCGAACTTCCTCGAGTGTGAAGCCCACAAGCTCCGGCTCAAGGGGAAGAACCATGCCGGTGCGTTGGTGGACCGTCTGTCGAATGTGCCGCGCCAAGCTCAGGACATCATCCGCCGTCGCCCCGCCTTGATTCAAGATTACTAGGGGCTGCGACTCATTCACACGAGCGCCGCCAACGCCAAATCCCTTGAGACCGCAAATTTCGATCAGGAACGCCGAAGGGATCTTGATGGCGGAACCCGAAGTCAATCGCTGGCGGAGCGCATGAAGTTGGTTCAGCGTGGCCGCATCAAAATTCTTGGTCACGGCAAGTTGGAGCTTCCGGTATTGAACGTCATTCAGCATCAGATTCTTGAAGAATGATCCGGCGTTGCCACCTTTCTCCCCGCACGGGTAGGGGAACTTGCGGTCGCGGATGGTGATGACCGCGGCGCGAATATCTTCAAGTGATGGTTTAGGATTACCCTCGAACCAACTCGCAAGGTCAGGGTACTTCAGATTAGGCTCACCGTGCTTCTTGAGGCGGAGTGTTAGTGCCCAGATCAGGCATTCGCCCTTTTCCGTGGTGTTGAAGATGCTCGAGCGATAGCCCAACCGGCAGTTTTTTGCACCGAGGATTTTGGCCTCGCCGGTCTCCAGACTGATTACATGGGAGCTTTCAAGAACGTCGCTTATTTGCTGGCCATAGGCCCCAATGTTCTGTACCAGCGCCGCACCCACCTGGCCGGGAATGTGAGAGAGATTCTCGATTCCCCAATAGCCATTTTCGGTTGCCCAAGCCACCACCCCATCCCAGCTTTCGCCGGCCTCGACACGGACCAGAACTTGGCCGGGAGCATCCTCGGCCATTCTGATACCGGAATTCCTGGGGTGAAGAACCATTGCTTCCACGCCACGATCGCTCACCAGCACATTGCTGCCGCCAGCAAGGACGAACAGGGGAAAATGTTGCGTAGAAGCAAACTGGATCGCCTCTTGCACGGCAGCGGCGGATTGCACTTCAGCGAAGCAGCGCGCCGGACCGCCGATCTTGAAAGTAGTATAAGGCTTGAGCGGGACGTTGGCCTGGACAGAGAAGGGCATGACTTGTGCTTCGAGATGACGCATAGAGATTTCAGTTTAGCAGAGGAAGGAGTCGGGGACTCGGGCGTGAAGGGCCACCCAGCGTCCATTGGGTGAAAACGTCACCCATCGTACTTCCAGCCTGTTGAGGTAGGGCACCAATTCCTGTTCGCCCGCGTCATATCGCTTCAGCTCGCCGCGCGGCTCCGCGCCGATCCCGAAAAGCCTGCGGCCATCGCGGCTGGTCCGATGCTTCGGCTGTTTGCGTTGCCCTGGGGTTGAGCGTCCTATCGCAAAGGCAAAAGGGGATGCCATCATCTCTATCCGGGCAGGTGGAGGGGCCGCTCTGTCCACGCCACATCCCAATAGCGTCCAAATTTCCGGCCATTCTCGCTAAAGGTCCCGACTCGTTTGAACCCGAAACGCCCGTGGAGCGCCGCCGAAGCCGGATTCGGTACGGTGTATCCCGCCACGATTCGGTGGATGTCCTCGCCGGAAATGGCCGCGAACAGCGCCGAATAGAGGCTCCTGCCAATTCCCTTGCCAACCGCCTCGGGAGCGCAATAGATCGTCGTCTCCACCGTCGTTTCATAAGCGGGCTTGGGGCGGAACCGTGTGGCCCCGGCGTAGCCAAGGACGATGCCGTTTTCCTCCGCCACCAATAGGCGGTACCGGCCTTTCAGGTCAAACTGTTCGAACCATGCCGCGCGGCGTTCGACCGAATAGGGCTCAACATCAAAGGTAACGGCCGTATGGACCACATAATGGTTGTAGATCTCGGTCAAGCGTGCGAGGTCGGTCTTGGCCGCCGCACGGATTATGATCCCAGCCATAGGCCGGCAGGCTCCTTTCGCAAGTGGTGGAGATGGGCGAAGTATTCAAAGATGGCCGGCAGCATGAAGTGGGAGCACGCCGGACTCTTGCAAAAGGGCGAAACACCGCGATCCAGAATCATGCTGGGAAAGCAGACCTTTATTGACTGCCGTTGGTGGAGCTACCGCTTTGATCCCTGCACGCCCCTCTATCGATCCAGTTCAGTCCATTGGCTCCAACCCGCAGAATGGCAATGGGGTTTCCGACGCCAGGAGCGTGACTGTGAATCTCAAGCTGCACAAGCTCCTTTGCGATTTGGAGCGGCGGCGTTACGTCGATCCATTGGGGGTTCGCAGCCAGAAAGCTCTTGATGGCAGCGTATTCCCCGGCATAGGCAACGGCGATGGCCTTCCGAATGCGCGGATTGATGGCCAGAGCTTCGACCGGGGGTTCTTCAACCTGGTTTGACGCATTCACCTGATACCGCTTGATAATGGCGGTGGGCTGGTGGTCCCGGTCATAACCAGCGAATACAATTTCGATGGCCGCCTGGTTCCATACATTGCGGCGGTAGGATTCCGGCTCATCGACCCGCACCGCTCCCAAACCCTTCAGAACTGGATCCCTGGCAATCCTCGAAAAATTGGCAACGACGTCTGGCAAATTGTCCGCACTTTGGCAGGCTCGCCGGCCTAGACTCTGCAAATTGAAGTGCGCCGCAGTTTGGAGAAGCACTCCGCGGGCTGCGAATGCACAATTTAAGGTCTTGACGATCTTGCATCCCTTCCCGGTCGATTCTTTGTTCCCCACATAATAGGTAATGCGCCCGTCAGAAGCCAGAAGAACCTGCCCTTGGGTGTGAACGGCCACAATCGTGGTCGCCGCGCACGGCGAAGCGCCAAGAATCAGAACAATGCTAATCCCCAGTGTTTTCCGGATTTTCCCCATGTCGCGCCTCCCTGTTTTCTAAAGTAAAGCCTGGTTCAAACCTGAGAATACCATGCTTTAATCTTGCGCCAATGGGATGTGGAGCGCGCGTATCCCGTGAAGGGCGCTGGATTCCCCACGGCGAAGGCGGTGCTGGCGCAGCCTTGCCCCGTTCAAATCTACTCGACGGCTTCGGACCGCACATGCTACCATCAACCGAGTTGGCTTTAGGGGAAGTTCTACCCTCAATGCAACTTGGAATTGGGGCAGGAACGCACCCCATAGGAATTGTCCTGATTTTTGCTTGCCTTTTTTGGTTTGCGGCAATGGATTGCGAATCCAGTTTTCAGACTTCGGGCTCTGCGCAACGGATACTCGGGAACCCCGCCAGGTCCGGAAGGAAGCAACGGTACTGAGCCTCTCTGTGTGCCGCGGTTGGCCCGAAGTCTGGCCAGAAAATGAGTTGGCTGGCTGAGTTCAAGACGTGAATTTTGCGGCGGGCACAACGGACGATTGTCATGTCTGCATTGCCTGGAAAGGCCGCGACGCGCAAAACCGCCAATCCCCTTCATGTCCTACCAGGTGATAGCCCGGAAATACCGGCCCAGCAGCTTTGATGACGTCGTTGGCCAGCGGCTGGTGACGGATACCCTGAAGAACGCCATTGTGCATGACCGCGTGGCGCACGGTTATATCTTTTCCGGCGCGCGCGGCGTAGGCAAGACGACCACCGCCCGGCTTTTGGCCCGCGCCCTGAACTGCATCCACGGTCCCACCGTGGCGCCTTGCGGCGTGTGCGACTCTTGCCTGGAGATTGCCGCCGGGAATTCGGTGGACGTGCTGGAAATTGACGCCGCTTCCAACCGGGGCATCGATGAAATTCGCGAGCTCAAGGAAAACGTCCGTTACTTGCCGGCGCGCGACCGCTATAAGATTTTCATCATTGACGAAGCGCACATGCTGACCCCGGAAGCATTCAACGCCTTGTTAAAGACGTTGGAAGAACCGCCGCCCCGCTCCGTCTTCATTCTGGCCACCACAGAGTCTCACAAGCTTCCCGCTACGATTCACTCCCGCTGCCAGCATTTTGCGTTCCGCCTGCTCGACGAATCGGAGATTCAGGAACGGCTGGTGGAAGTTTGCGGGCTTGAAAAGGTTCAAGCACCGGAAGAATCTCTTGCCGCGATTGCCCAGGCTGCCGAAGGCAGCATGAGGGATGCTCTCTCCTTTCTCGATGAAGCGATTGCCGCCAGCGGCAATGCGTTGGATGAGGAGGTCACGCGGCGAATGTTGGGCGTGGTTCCTTCCAAGTTGCTGCGGGAAATGGTGGAGTCGATTCTGGCGGGCGACAGCCGCCGGGTTCTGGAGCAGGTCCATCAGCTCTCGGCTGAAGGCTACGACTTGGCCCACTTTTGTGGCGAATTTGTCCGCTACATTCGGAACTTGATGATTGCTCGAAGCTGCGGCGGCGAGAGCCCGCTGATTCAAGGTCCGAAACAGGAGCGGGAAGAAGTGGCGAAGCTCGCCGCGCAATTTCGTGAAGAAGACCTTGCCCGCTGGTTCCAGGTTCTGCTGCGCACCCAGGGTGAACTGCGATATTCCCTCCATCCGCGTTTTCATTTGGAGATGGGATTGATCAAGTTGGTTCATGCCAGGAAGTTGGTGGCGATTGAAAGCTTGCTGGCGGCGTTTGAATCGGGAAATGTGCCGGCTCGTCCGCGAACGGGCGGGCCAGCGGCCGCAGCGCCTCCCGGAGTTCAACCCACGGCGTCCGGCAAGCCTTCGCCCCGGCCCGGATCATCGGCTCCGCCTGGAATGCCCAGAGCGCACCGAGACATCGCCCCGGCTGTTGAGCGCGAAGCCGCGCCACCCGCACCTCCTCGAAGCACTCCGGAATCCACAAGGGCGGCGTCGCCGGCCGCAGTTCGTGCCGCGCCGGCTTTGCCGGCGGAATCGAACGCTGCCCGCTCCGGCGGAGATGCGCGCCTTGAGGCCATTAAAGCCGAATTGTTTTCTCAATCCAAGTTTCTTGGAAGTTGCCTGAATCCGCTTGCGGGCTGGCGCTACGAAAACGGCGAAGTTCACTTCTTCTTTTCGCGTGAAGGAGCGTGGGCGGTCGATCTGATTAAAAGCCGCGAGCATCTGGAGAAGCTGGGGGCGGCTTGCCAGAAGGTGCTGGGCCAGCCTGTCCGCATTTATGTTAAACTTGGACAAGAAGGAGCAACCAGTACGGCAATCCCTAGCGCCCAGGAACGCGCCAAGAGTGACGCAGCGGTTGAAGCATTCCGGAGAAGGTTTGAGGGCTCTTTGATGGACGTAACAGACTTAACCCGGGAGTAAACCATGAAAAATCTGCAACAAATGCAGCAGATTATGAAGCAGGTCCAGCAGTTGCAGGAACAATTGCAAAAGCAACTGGATGATCTGGTGTTGGAGTCGTCGGCGGGCGGGGGAATGGTGACGGTGAAAATGAACGGCCAGAAGAATTTGGTGGCCGTGCAGATTGATCCGGAAGTCTTCAATGCCAAAGACGCCGAAATGCTTCAGGATTTGATTCAGGCCGCCGTGAATGAAGCCGCCCGCCGCGTGGATGAGCAACTGGCAAGCCGCGTCGGCAACCTCGCCGGTGGCCTGAATATTCCCGGGTTGACGTAGGCTTTCGATTCGCAGTTACGCTGACACATTCTGTCTTTGGGCGGGTTACCCCCAAGCGGCTCGCCGACCCACAGGTTAACGGGTCCGCGATCGGTAAGTTCGGGAATAATTCGTGTTAATGCGCGCTTGACCTGCCGGTTGGCGTTGAAATCCCCTCGCCTTTTCCTGATCACACAAAAGGGACGATTTGCATGAAGGACCTTGCCGCGCCTCTGGCCAACTTGATCGATGAATTGAAACGGCTTCCCGGCATTGGTCAGAAGTCCGCGCAGCGAATCGCCTTTTACATTGAGCGCACGCCGCGCGAAGACGCCGGGCGGCTGGCCCAAGCCATCCTCGAAGCCAAGGACAAGATTCGCCTCTGCAGCGTCTGCAACAACCTGACCGAGCAAGACCCGTGCGAGTATTGCGCCAACACTTCCCGCGACCGTTCCGTGATCTGCGTGGTGGAAACACCTTACAACGTGCTGGTGGTCGAGAAGACGCGCGAGTTTCACGGACTCTATCACGTGCTGCACGGCGCCCTGTCACCGATACAAGGCATCGGGCCTGAGCAACTGAAGGTAAAAAGCCTGCTGGAGCGCCTGAAGAACGGTGAAGTGAAGGAGATCATCGTTGCCACCAACCCCAATGTCGAAGGCGAGGCAACCGCCATCTACCTTTCCAAGCTCATCAAGCCCCTCGGTGTGCGAGTAACGCGGATTGCCATGGGCATTCCGGTGGGATCGGAACTGGAGTTTGCGGATGAAGTGACGATGGTCAAAGCGATGGAAGGCCGCCGGGAGATCTAGCGGCGGCCCCAAGGTGTACTCCCAAACAGGCGGAAGTTCCGGTAGTGGTACAGCTCGAAATCCCGAGAGCTTGTCCACCGGTCGCCCACGTGCCGCGCTGGGATCATGCCAAAGAAACCAACTCCAAAGCCCAAGCGCAAGCCACCTAAACGCCAGCCTAAAGAGGACATTAATCAGATCGCCCTTCGGATTGTAAACGAGGCTGCAGAAAGAAGTCTTAGGCCAAGGGTCTGATTCGGCGTCGGCGTCTAAGGTAGGAGACTGACTCCCCGTAAAGCTGGCTGTTCAAGCATTCCAGCGTTTTGTGCTCGATGTCCTCAAAACCTCCGAGCTTGCTCGTCCAATTGCCATTAGCCAGTTGCAGGGCTGCGTGGGTAGGAATTCCTCCAGAATCAACATAAAGGGCGACTTTCTCGAAATCCAGTTCCAAGGTAGGACTCAAGCAAGGTTCGTAGCCTAATGTCTGGTATGCCTCAACGAAAGCATCCAGGCTTACCTCTCTCTTTACGCCTGGAGGCCAGTAGCCGTATCCGACTTTGGGGTCGTCAGGCCACCACCACCTTCGGGTATCTCCGGCAGCCCAAGCAATGCAGTTGTACTCTTGCGTCGGAACGCTTTGGATTTCGTGGTTGTCGTCGTTCAGGTTGGGAAATTGGATTGACGGCCAGTTACCGGACATAGCCTCGTTTTTTTCCCCATTCCAGCCACATCTCAGCCATTTCTTTCATTTTGCCACGACTCTTAGGTGGTACTGGGTCTTCGCCTGTAATTGCCTTGAGCGCCCAAAACCAGTGGTCTAATTCCCGTCCAAGTTCGCATAGGATCAGCGGAATAGCCGGCAAGCCAAGTCCTATGATTCGCTGATAAGCTGGGTGCATTGAGATCAGAGCTGATGATGACGTTGCGCTCCTCTCCGTTTTCCAAGCTTTCATAAGCTCACTGAACTTATCTCTGACACGCTTTTCGTATTGGTTCCTCAGTATGAACAGGCGGAGTATAGGCTGATCCAGGTAAGTTTGAAAGGATGTCGTCATCATTCCTGAGCCTGTGGACATAGGCTCAATTCTGGAATTGATAATACTAATTCCGACCCCTTCAACGCTTACAGTGACCCTTGTTTGGAGAAGCGTTTTGGGAACCCCTAGTGAAGCGATGTTCCCCCTGAACGCGCTCGCGAGTGCGGAGGCGTTGATCTGATAAACGTCGTTAGTCTGTAAAGCTTGCGCTCCCATCTCAGTGAACTTTCTGTCGCAGGTTAGCTGAGGCGTCGACGACGTTGATGACCGGGGCGCTCAGCACGATGTATATAGGGGTCCCGTCCTGGTTGTATTGTCCCTCAAGCCGCAAGATAGAAGTCGCCACGCTCTTGAACCTCACGGTGGAGCCATCCTCAAGCTGATATTCACTCCAGGGTTCGCTTGCCTTGGTTATCGGGACTTCAGATGCTGCTACCTCTTGGCCCAGCAGTGGTATCATCTTTTTTACCTCTGGCATTGCGCCACCTCATGTTTTCGTGGTCTGCTTCAAAGCTCTCTCCTTGGACCACCGCGCCAGCACAGCATTACGAGCGCTAGCACTACGCTCTTCTTGTGTCATGTTGGCGGCTCTGGCTGGTCCGCCTTTTAAGCCCCCTTTGCGACCCAGGGCTATAGCATAAGGGTTTTTCCGTTTCTTTGCCATAACAGAATTGTATACGTGAGCGGTCAGGAAAGTCAAGAAAACTAATTTGACCCTTCCCTCGCATTGTTGGGGTTTTTCTTCACAACGCTTGGTTTCCTGCTGCAATATCTTTGCTTTCCCGGCCGCAAGACAGTAGCACAAGTTTGAAAGGAACCTAAGGAGGCGCAGTTAAAAGAAAAATCCGCAAAGCCGAAATGACCGTATTTACTTGTGATTTAATATATCATTATATTATTACTTACTAGTATATGTCAATTCATAAAACAGGCCCGTCAACCACTTAATCTCCAGCATTTTTATTGCCAAAGATTGTCCAAACTTTACCACTACCGAAGTTCCGGGAAACATCCCCCGACTGCAATTCAAAAGTGCTTAAACAGGTGAGCCACCGCCTGCCCGGCCTCCTGTGAGTAGTGGACGGTGACCCGCTCGCCCTTCTTTGCGGAGGTTTCAGAAAAGTTCTCGACTTTTTTGCCAGTATCCACCATGGCCCGGTCGGCAACGTGGTAAGTGTGCAGTGTTCCATCTTTACTCTTAACCACGATGGTGTGGGAGGTGGTATCAACTTTCTGGATGGTTCCGTCCAAGGTTTTCATGGAAGTATTGCCGAGGTGCTCGACGTCCGTGGCCGTGGCATGTTCGCCCTCACCGGCGTAGCGGACCACCACATGGTCACCCTGGTGAGCAATGTGGTCCGTGGCGTGTGCGGCATCCTGAAGATCATGGACCGTGGTCTTATCCGTGTACTTAATGGTGTGCTCGGTGCCGTCTTCGGCTTTGATGACCATGGTTTTGGTCTTAGAATCAATTTTCTCAACCTCGCCTGCCACGGCGTGGTCGGCGGCCTGGAGGTGTGAGTTCTTGAGCAAAGCATGAGTCTTGGGAGCAGACGCTGTGGCCAAGACTGTTGCAAACAGAATCAGTGCTGAACCTCGAGCGATATTATTCAACATAGATAAATCTCCATTCCTGCCCGGTTCCCGGGCGAGTGCGATGACAAGATTCATTCTAACTTCGCGTTCGTGTTTTGTCACATGGAAGGTATGGCAAGAGGCAGGAAAGTTACCGATGGGCGTTCCTGTGGCCGGCTGGAAACAACCGGCGGCGGGGAGGCCGTCCGGTGAAACCAAGTAATTTAGATACCCGCGAAGCGAAGGTGATTCTTCAAATCGGCCGCTAGCGTTTGCCCGCCTGGTAGCAGCCGAGGACGCGCAGAAAATTGGTGACTTCACCAAGATGGTTCAAGGCATTTTGGCACTTCTTGTCTTGGGTGTTGCCGGCGAAATCCAGATGGAAGAAGTACTCCCACGGGCGTCCGCGCAACGGCCGCGATTCCATCTTGGTCAAGTCAATATCGCGAAGGGCGAAAACGCTGAGGCACTTGAATAGAGCGCCGGGAACATTCGCCGTGGAGAAGACAATCGAGACTTTGTTCGCGCCCGGTGGGACGGCGGCGCGGCGTGAGAGCAGAAGGAAGCGCGTGTAATTCTGGCGATGATCTTCGAGCCCGCGCTGCAAGATTCTTCCGCCGTAGACACGGGCGGCAATCCTTGATGCGATGGCCGCAGCCCCAGGAATCTTCCGCTCTCCGAGCATTTTCACGCTACCCGCCGTGTCGTAATAACGGATTCTCTCCACGCGGGGATGGAGCTCAAAAAACTTTGTACACTGCGCCAGAGCCACCGGATGCGAGTAGACTTGACGCAGGTTGGTGAGTGACGTGCCGGGAAAGGCAATCAGGTTGTGGACGATTCGCAAGTTGACTTCGGCAATGATGGACAACTGATGGGCAACGAGCAAGTCGTAGTTTTCGTAGACCGATCCCGCCAACGTATTCTCAACCGGCGCCAGGCAATATTTGGCCTTCCCTTTGGCCACGGCCTCAAAGATGGCGGGGAAGGTCTCACGCGGCAGGACCTTGACCTTCTTGCCGAGGAGTTTATAAACCGCTTCTTCGCTGAACGCGCCGCGTTCGCCTTGAATCGCCACAACCGGGTCAGACATGTTCTTGTGATTAATCTCCCTTGGGTCGAGGGTGAAAAGCGTATACACGGTAACACTGAGCTTGAAAAGCCGCGTTCATGCCGGTTTGCCGGCGGACTCAGCGCCGCCCCGGTCCAACAAACCTCTGAAGAAGAAATCGGCATAATTGCCAGCCAACTCATCCTGCACCACGCCGCCGCCCGGCCTGTACCATTGGTAGAGCCAGTTCACCATGCCGAGAAGCGCGAAAGCCGCCAGCCGGGAGGAAACCAGCGGCGGCACGCCGGCTTGGCGTTGCACTTCCTCGATTAGCTTTTCCAAAAACTGGATGTACTGCCTTTTCCTGGCATTGATCTTCTCCCGGAGGTCTCCTTTTACGGAGCGATTTTCGTGCAGGATGACGGTGATCTCCATATCGCGCGCGCGCACAATCAAGTCAATATGCCCAATGATGAGCTGGCGGAGCTTTTCGCGGGGGTCTGTGATGGCCTCGATGCGGTTGAGCACCATTTCCTGCAAAATGTCCATGCCATAATTCATAATCTCGAACAGAAGCCGGTCCTTACTGCCGACGTGGTGATACAGACCCGCCTTGGTCAAACCCACGGCATTGGCAATATCCTGCATGGAGGCGCCGTCGAAACCCTTTTCGTAGAAGACCCGCGCCGCAATGCGGCAGATCTCGCGCAACCGGTGCTGGGATTCGGCAGTCTGGTTCATTCCAGCGAGGTTATCACAAACCCCACGGCGGGAACACTGGGGAACAAGATAGAAGCAAACCGGTTCCTCACCCCCGGTTGGGGACTAGCCCCAATACGGTTGAGGTTCGTTCGGGAATAAATGTACATACTTGAACTTGTGCCCCTCACCCGCCGCTTCGCGGCACCCTCTCCCCGCTTGCGGGGAGAGGGCTGTGCGGGCATGGGCGCGGACCCTCGCTGGCATGGGCGCGGACTCCCGCTGGCATGGGCGCGGACCATTGCTGGCACGGCGGGAAAGGGCAGGGCAGGACACTGGCCAGGCTCGCCGGCCGGGGCCGGGTCACCATTCAACAATGGCCTTTCGGAAATCGGAGCTCTGGGCGAGCCAGACCGGATAATGTTCCGCGACCTCGCTGTAGGCGACGCGGTGCGTGATCCACCGCTCCGCGTCAATCACTCCAGCTTCGAGCAAGCGGATCGCCCGCCGGAAATTTACGGCCGTGGCGTTGCGGCTGGAAAGCAAGGTGGTTTCGCGCAGATGAAAAGCAGGATCGTTGAATTTGATTTCGCCGGGGAACAATCCGACAAAAACCAGTTTTCCGCCGTGTGCCATGTAATCCAGCGCGCCCAGCATCGACTTGGGATTGCCGGTACAGTCAAACACCACGGTGGGCAATTCACCGTGCTTCAACTCGCGGAGGGCGGCGAGCGGCTCTTGCCGGGCGTCGATGCAGTTTCGAATGTTCAGGGTTCTGCGGCAATAATCGAGCCGTGCTTCGTTGACATCCAGAACGGAGACTTCCAGTCCCGCCAGCCTCACGAATTCAAGCACCGCCAGGCCGATCGGTCCCACACCCAGGATAAGGACATCATCATTCTGCGAAAGCGAGGCCCGTTCGACGGCATGGGCGCCAATCGAAAGCATTTCTACCAAGGCCAATTGATCGAATGACAGCGACTTGGACGGGTGCAGCTTGCGTAGAGGCAGGACGAACCGCTCCCTCATGCCGCCGTCGGCTGAAACGCCGAGCACCTTCAAATTCACGCAGCAGTTGGTGAGTCCGCGCCGGCAGGATTTACAATGGCCGCAATGGAGGTATGGTTCGACGGAACAGCGATCTCCTGCGGCAATTTCAAAGTCGTTTTCGCCGGCTTCGAGGACTTCGACGCACAATTCGTGTCCCAAAATCCTCGGGTAATTGAAGAACGGCTGTTTCCCTTCGTAGGCGTGCAAATCCGTTCCGCAAACGCCCACGCGGCGGGTTGCCACCAGCGCCTCGCCGGGTCCGGGCGGAGCGGGCGGGTCCACCTCCGACACGCGAAACTGGCCGGGTTGATCCAGAAAAACTGCCTTCATTCCTGTCCTCCTATTTCGATGTGTGGTGTTCCCAATAGGAACGCCAAAGCGCGCCATGCCCGCTCAAGCCGTGGGATCGGCAAGCAGCTTCAGCTTCCTCATCAATTGAGAGAGTTGGCGCGAGGGACGAAAAGGTGCTTTTGTTGGATGACGTTTAGCCGCCAGGCTCGTTTCAGGCACCCTTCAGTTTGTGCTTGCCGTTCGGTGAAAGGCAAGAGATGTCTGAGGTTTTTTGTCCTTTACGCCTGCCAGCTCACCCCGCCGGAGCTGAGGGACTTACAACGGGCCCGGGACGCATGTCAAGAAGCAGGGTTGGTGGCTGCTGTGCTGTCTTGCTTGTGAAAGACAAGATGCAAAGTTTTGGAGCCGCCCGGAGTCTTCACGGTGCGGTCAACTTTGAGGGTCTGGCCATCTTTGGACATCTTCCAGTCGTCTTTCAGTTGAAGCTGGCGGCCCCTCCGGTCGGAATTATCGTCGCCGGTCAACGCCAGTCTCAACTCCTTGCCACCCTTTTCCCAATTGGCTCTCAAGGTAGCGTTGTTCTGGCCAGCGCCGCCCATTTTCGCAGCCGATTCACTTCCATCCAGGTTGTAGACAGCACGGCTCGGATAAAGCATGAAGGCCGTGGCGCCCTGGGGTTTTCTGCCGTGGCGTTGGCGGCCTATTCCGCCACCGCCTCCAGGCATTCCGCCGCCGGGCATTCCTTCGCCCATGGGTCCTCTGCCCATGCCGCCAGGCATCCCCATCCCTCCGATTCGAGGCACGCCCATGCCGCCGCCCATTCCACCCGGATAGCCGCCTGGCGTCGTGCCTGGATAGGGGCCCGTCGTTCCTGGTCCCTGATTTCCACCTGCGTTGGGCCCATTTCGTCCGTTAGGTCCATTGGGGACACTTGCCATCGGCCGCAGATCGCCCTTGAGGGTGGTTTGAACGGCAAGCCGCTGCTCGCTTTGCTTAATATTCATGCTGTAGCTGTCAAGGCCTTGAGGCAGATTCTTGGTCTGGCTGGTATCCAGAACCCAGGCACCAGAAAAGTCCACAGCTCTGGGCGGGGATTTTGCCGCGACAAGCGCCGCACTGGAAGCCAATGCCAAACCCAATAGAAAGATTTTCCTCATTTTAAGCCTCCGCTCTTGAAGGGACTGAGCCATTGTATCCTTCCGGGCTGCCACTTAGAATACAACGCTCTTGAACCATTCGATGGGTGAAACGACCGGGGGTTTGCCTCAGACAAGTAAATTCCCGGTAAATATTTCTCCCGGCGCGAATCCACTCTACCGCCACTAAGACATTGCGGGTAGTGTCTCAATTTGTTCGTTCATCGTCATTCCCGCGAATGCGGGAATCCACTCCGAATATCGCAGTGGCATTCCGAACTCGTGCAGATAAAGGGGTTGTCCGGAGCATGGATCCCCGCTCCCCGCCTTCGCGGGGACAAGCTTCGCGGGGATGACGATGGCGAACAATGTCACAAAAATCCAAACTGAGACAGTACCACATTGCGAATTCAATTGACGGCACTTCCTGCCGGTGACAGAATCAAGGTTTGAGGCGAAAATCATGAGAGAGGGCCTTTGATGAGGTGTGACGCAGATTACAGACGAGACCCTCGCTTTTCAGCTAAGTTTACCAGCAGGACGGGGCTCGAACCATGAACAAGAGGATGCTGAAGTTTGGAATTGGCATCGGAATCGTGCTGGCGGTGGTTGCATATGAGGCAATCTCAGGGTTTCAACAGAACGAGGTTTATTACGTCTCTGTGAATGAAATCCTGGCGGGCAAGTCCCGGCACCAACGAGTGCGAGTGGGAGGAGTTGTGGCCCCGGGATCGATTGAACGGCAAGGTGACACCCTGAAATTTAAGCTGGCGCAAGGCGCGGAAGCGCTGCCGGTGGTTTACGTGGGGTCAGACACGCTGCCCGACACCTTCAGGGATGGCTCGCAGGCGATCGTTGAAGGGCGGTATTCGAATGGTGGCATGTTCCGCGCAACGGAGGTCCAGGCGAAATGTGCATCCAAGTATCAGGTGGCGCCGGCGGGACCGAAGACGGCATCCCGTGTCGCTGCCGGGCCGATGAAGGGTTTTTAGGTACTTCAAGGGGAGAATGAAAAACAAATTGTCGGTGTTCCAACTCGCGTGTTCGATGTAGGGGCTGGCCTGGTGCCTGCCCAAATGGGCGCCCCTACCCCAACCCCAGGACCAGTAACAGCAAACCGCAGGAAACCGCATGATGGATCAAGTTGGAAGCGTTGGATTGATCGCCGCGCTGGCTTTTGGAGTCTACGCGGTCATAGCCGGGATTGCCGGCGGCAAGTCCCGAAGCCTGCGTATCACGCGCAGCGCGGAACGAGCGACGCTGGGCTTTTTTGTGATGATCACGGTCTCCGTGATCGCTCTTGAGTTTCTGATCCTCACTAATAACTTCCACTCTGCTTACGTCGCGGAACACTCGAATCGCGACCTCCCTATTTATTACAAGATTCCAGTTCTTTGGTCCGGGCAGGAAGGCTCGCTGCTTTTCTGGACCTGGTTGCTTTCGATTTATGGTGGGTTGGCTGTGTTTTTGAACCGCAATAAGAACCGCCAGCTCATGCCGTGGGCAGTTTCTTTCATCATGGGTGTGGGCGTTTTCTTCACGGGGCTCACCACCTTCGTCGCCAATCCTTTTAACATGCTTTCGCTGGCCGAAGCCGGCAAGTTGATCCCTTTCACTGCTCCGGATGGCAATGGCCTGAATCCCGCCCTGCAATACCCCTCCATGGTCATCCATCCGCCCATGCTCTACCTGGGCTATGTGGGCATGGTGGTTCCCTTTGCTTTCGGGATGTCGGCGCTGGTCACCAAGCAGCTCGGAGATAACTGGATTCGTACCACGCGGCGTTGGATGATGGTCCCGTGGATGTTTCTGGGTTTCGGCATCATCCTGGGCGGGCATTGGGCCTACGACGTGCTCGGCTGGGGCGGGTACTGGGCTTGGGATCCGGTGGAAAACGCTTCGCTGCTGCCCTGGCTCGCTGGCACGGCTTTCCTGCATTCGGTGATGGTGCAGGAAAAGCGCGGGATGTTAAAAGTGTGGAACGTGGTTCTGGTCATCACCACTTTCTTCCTGAGCATCCTCGGCACTTTTCTCACTCGCAGTGGCATCGTGCAGTCGGTTCACGCTTTTGCGGAATCGAACATCGGCCCTTATTTTGCGGTGTTTCTTGGCGTCATCCTGGCCGTCTCCTTGACGCTCGTCTTCTTGCGCCTTGAATACTTGAAGAGTGAGAACCGCCTGGATTCGATCGTTTCGCGCGAAAGCGGATTCCTGTTTAATAACTGGATTCTGCTGGCTGCGGTTTTCGCCGTATTGTGGGGCACGATCTTTCCGGTCATCTCCAAGGCCGTCGAGGGCCGAACGATCACGGTGGGGCCGCCCTATTTCGATAAAGTCGTCATCCCGATGGGGATGTTGCTGCTTTTTCTGACCGGTGCTGGACCGCTGCTCGCCTGGCGCAAGACTTCCTTTGAAAGTCTGAAGCGCAACTTTACCGTTCCTTTGTCCATCGCCGCGCTCGCCGGCGCCGTCCTCTTTTTCGCGGGAATCCATCAACTTTATGCCTGGATGAGCTTGTTTTTGGCTGTTTTTGTGGCGGCGTGCGTCCTTGGCGAATTCTATAAAGGGGCAAGAACCCGTCAACAAACCAGCGGAGAGAACTTCTTCACGGCGATCTATCGCCTGACCATGCGCAACACGCGGCGCTATGGCGGATATGTGATACACCTCGGCATGGTGATGCTTTTCGTGGGCTGGGCGGGCCTGGCCTTCAAGACCCACGTGAAGGGACTGATGGGTGAGGGTGACTTGCTTCGCGCCGGGCCCTATTTATTGCGCTGCAACATGCTCACCGGCGGGGACACGCCTAACTATACTTACCAGGAAGCGGAAATCACCGTCGTCAAAAATGGTGAGGCTTATACCACGCTGACCCCCGAACGCCGGTTCTACAAGGCCAGCCAGCAGCCCATCAGCCACGTGGCCATTCGGCCCACGTTGTCTCAGGACCTTTACGTGGTGCTCGCAGGCCAGGATCCGGCAAGCGGCAAGGCAGTGATTGAGGTCTTTATTAATCCGCTGGTGCAATGGGTGTGGATGGGTGGCCTGGTGGTTTTCCTGGGGTCGCTCCTGGCGCTCATCCCCAGCCGCGTGGAGCGCGAGATGGCGGAAATACGGAAAGCTCAGTCGGCGGCCGTCGAGTTGCGTGATGCGTTGTAGACTTGAGATTTTCCCGATTTTGGCCGCGCTCTGCGTGAGTTCGATGAGCTTCGGTGCGGTGGCCGCAAAGCCCACGCTGGAGTCCATCGGCAATAAAGTCTATTGCCTTTGCGGGTGTGTGACCACTTTGAATCGCTGCCCGCACCTGCCTTCGGAATGCGCCAGCCGGGCGGAGATGGAAGCGTTGATCCGCAAGGATATCCGCGCCGGCAAGACGGAGAAGGCGATCCTGAATGATTTTACGGCGGCTTATGGCGTGCGCGTCCTGGCTTCGCCGCCGGCCCACGGCTTCGATCTGGCGGTATGGATTCTGCCGGGGATCGGCCTGATGATGGGGCTTATTCTGGTTATAGTGATCGTCAAACGATGGAGAAGACGGTCCCCCCCGGCTGAGCTGCAGGATGAAGCGGGCATCGACCCCAAGCTCAGGGCGGCGGTGGAAGAGGAAATGAAGAGGCTCACACTTTGAGGACTCCGGCCGGACCAGAACCGGCCGCACTGGGAAGGCGTTTATGGATCTCGGAATTGCCTTGGGGGTTGCCGTCGCGCTTGCAGTTTTCGTGGTCTATCCCTTGCTGTCCGGCGAGAAAGAAGGAACAGAAAGTCTGCCGGTTGATGTCACACCGTCCATTGATCTCAAGCGCCGCCGCATGGTAGTCTACGAAAACCTGCAAGACTTGGAGTTTGAGTTTCAGGCCCGCAAGATCGCCCGCGCCGACTACGAAACAATGCGAGAGAGTTACAAGACGGAAGCTGCAAAGCTGATGCTGGCTTCGAAGGACTTGGAACAAGGCAACGCAGAGGACGTGCTGATTGAGGGCGAGGTCGCTGCCCGCCGGGCCCGCCGCAAGGATCAAATTGCGGACGCCTACGTCTGTCCGGCTTGCAATTTTCAAAATCCCGTGCCCGTTAAGTTCTGCGGCGAGTGCGGCGCGCCGATGGCAAAGCCCAGGATGAAGTGAATTATGGTCCGCGGCATCGTAGGTAGTGTTAATAGGTTTTGGATTTTCTGCTGTGTAATCCAGCCACTATCCTGAAAATCAGGGCATCGTGAAAATTGGTTCTGCGGCGCTCGCGACCCACCCAAGCATGGGGAGCACCGAAGTTGCTTTTTTGAATTCCCTTGGACTTAGTTTTCCAAACTCGATGCTGGCGCGGCCTTTTCCTGGCTTCGATTCTGCTGGCCTTTGCGTCCAATCTGCTTGCGGCTGGGGTCACGATTGAAGGCCAAGTGGTCAACGGCACGGATCAGCGACCTGCCGATCATCAGCCTGTCGAGTTGCTGCTGCCGCAGGGCGGCATGCAAATGGTGGGGTCCGCCACCACCGACTCTTCCGGTCATTTTTCTTTCTCGCAGTCGAGTCTCGACTCCCGCGCTTTTTATCTGCTTCAGGCGCCTTACCAGGGCGTGAACTACCATGTTCCAGTGAAGTTCGACTCCCAGGGCGCCGCTACCGCCGCCATCACCATTTATGACTCGACGCACGCCACGCCAGTTCTTCACGTGCGTAAGGCGCGCATCGTCCTTCACGCCGACGGCAACACCGTTCACGTGCAGGAACTGTTGGGCCTGATGAATGAAAGCAATCCGCCGCGCGCCTACATCAATCCGCAGGGCACCTTTCTTTTCCACCTGGCCGCTGCCCCCAGCCAGTTGCAAGTCGCCGTTGCCAGCAAGCTCAACATGCCGATTCCGCAGGAACCGCAGGCTGCTGCAACGCCCGGGGATTTTTACATCCAATATCCCATCAAGCCCGGCCTAACCGTGGTGATGATTAGCTACGACGCCGATTATGCGGGAAACCAATTCAGTCTGGAAGATAGCATTCCTTATCCAATCGACTATATCGAGCTGAACGTCTTGCCGGGAGATCTGGCGTTCAACACCAAAGTTTTCACGCCAGCCGCCGGACAGGATCCGGAAACCGGAGGGAAGCGGTTTGAGGCGGTTCATCTGGCCAGCAATAAGCTGTTGGATGGCGTCCTGAGCGGGGAAGCGCCACCCGCGCAGGCGAGTGGCTCCGGCCAGGCCGATGAGTCCGTGAAAATCCTTCCGAACACCATGAGCCACCTGACGCTTTTCCTGCTCGGCTGCTTTCTCTTAATCTTGTTGTGGGCGCTGGGAGTCCGCCTGTCCAAGGAGCGCGCCGGATCAAAAACAAGTGAGGGCAAGCGGGTTGTCCAGAAGCAGATCGAGGTCCGGTTGGACCAGCTTTTCAACTCCCTGGTGGGCCTGGACGACCTCTTCGAGGCTGGCAAAGTGCCGGAGAAGCATTATTGGAAGGAACGCCTGGAGATGAAGGCGCGCATTGCGGCCATCCTGCGGAAAAGCCCGCCCACGTTTCTCGAATCCTATGCCAACCGACGCTTGCCGCGCTGATGGCGTCCTCGAAGCGCGAGCGGTTTCAAAATACTTCGGTGATTTTGCGGCGCTTCGCGAAGTCTCCTTGCGCGCCGCGCCCGGCGAGGCCGTGCTGGTCTACGGGCCCAACGGGGCGGGGAAGACGACTTTGCTTCGCATCCTGGCGGGACTCTCGCGGCCCAGCCAGGGAGAAATTCTTTTCGGAGGCAAGAGCATCCTGCGCGATTCGAGCCAGGCAAAAAGCGCCATCGGTTTTGTCTCGCACGCCACGTTTCTTTATAGTGAACTCACGGCGCGGGAGAATCTTCGCCTGGCGGGCAAGCTCTTCAACCTCGCCAACATTGAATCCAGAATCGATGCGATGCTGGAAATGTTTTCTCTCCAGAACCACTCCGGGAAGCCGGTGCGGGCGCTTTCCCGGGGCTTGCAGCAGCGGGTGACGCTGGCCCGGGCCTTTCTGCACCAACCCCAATGGTTGATTCTGGACGAACCGTTTACGGGGCTGGATGCGGCGGCGACGAGTCATCTCGAAGTGCTCCTTCAAAGTTTGCGGCACGACGGCAAGGGAGTGATTTTTTCCACTCACCAATTCAGCCAGGGCGCGTCCATTGCGCTGCGGATGGTGGCCCTGGAGCGCGGACGAGTGCGATACGATGGTCCTCCGGATGAGGCGCCCTTTTAGCGTGTTCAATGGTGGGGCGGGCCTTGTGCGTGACCGAGAGGGCGACCACGAGGGTCGCCCCTACCGCTGCCCGATGAGCCGCGAGCCAAGCGTGACCAGGCAGGAAACAACATGATGCGAAGCCTAAGCCTGATCGGGACTCTTTTCGCCAAAGACGTCCGCATTGAATGGCGGCAGCGCGAAACGGTCGCCTCCGTCTGCGTATTTGGCTTGCTGGTGGTGCTGATTTTCCATTTTGGTTTCCAGCCGGCGGGCGAGGAATCCCCGCGCGTGCTGCCCGGACTTCTCTGGATTGCTTTTGCTTTCTCCGGCATCCTCAGCTTCAACCGCTCCTTTGAAGCGGAACGCGAAAACGCCTGTCTGGAAGGGCTGTACCTGGCTCCGGTCGATCCTGGTTTGATCTATCTTGCCAAGCTGCTCGTCAACCTGCTTTTCCTTGGCATCGCCGAGAGCGTGATCGTGTTGGCCACAGCCGTCTGGTATAATTTCTCATTCTTGCCGTCGTTCAAATGGTTTGTGCTGATTGTTTTTCTCGGAACTTTTGGCTATGCGGCGGTGGGCGCCACGTTCGCGGCCGTTTCCGCCAACACCCGGATGCGCGAGGTGATGCTGCCCGTCCTCCAGTTCCCGGTGGTGTTCCCGCTGTTCATCGCTTCGGTCGAGGCCACGCGCAGCGCCTTGAGCGGAAACATCTCGCCGGAGATGATGAGTTGGATTAAATTGCTGGCAGGATTCGCGGTGATCTTTACCGTGCTTTCCTACTTGCTCTTTGAATACGTCATGGGAGAGTAAAAGCTCGCGTAACGCTGTAAACTCCACGAGGGGCATGTTGGACACGGTTTGTACAACCTGTGTGCGATAGGAATCAATAGGGGTCCTGATGCTTGGAAAAATATTCAACTCGCGGGTTCATCTGATTCTCACCGTCGCCTGGTTGCTGGCGGCGATCTACATGATTTTCATTTACGCTCCCAACGAAGCCAACCAGGGTGAGGTCTACCGCATCATTTACGTTCACGTTTCTTCCGGCTGGACGGCGTTCCTGGCCTACTTCCTCGTTTTCCTGGGCAGCGTGGGTTATCTCGTCAACCGCTCCCCCCAGGCGGACGATCTCGCTCACGCCGCCGGTGAAGTGGGATTCGTCTTCGTCAGTTGCGTGCTGGTCACCGGTCCGCTTTGGGCAAAGCCCATCTGGGGAATCTGGTGGACGTGGGACGCCCGGCTCACGCTGACCTTTATCCTTTGGCTACTCTTTGTCTCTTATCTGCTGCTGCGCAGCTTTGTGGCGGATTCGCCTCGCGCCGCGTTGCTCAGCGCCGTGGTGGGAATCATCGGATTTGTGGACGTTCCCATCGATTTCATGGCCATCCGCTGGTGGCGCACGCAGCATCCCCAACCGGTGATTCTGGGTGGTCCGGATTCCGGCCTTCCTCCCAAAATGTTGATCACCCTTTTGTTTACGTGGGGAGCTTTCCTGCTTCTGTTCTTCTGGTTTCTGCGGCTGCGGTTGGAGCTGCTGCGCATGAAGAGGGAAGTGAGCGGCCTGCGCCGGGAGTTGGCGATCGAAGCGTGATCTTGCGCTTCTTTCTCGTCACTGGTCACCTGTCACTCGTCACTGCTTTTAGTCACTTATCACTTGTCACTGTTTTTAGTCACTTATCACTCGTCATTGTTTTTAGTCACCTGTCACTCGTCACTGTTTTTAGTCACTTATCACTCGTCACTGTTTTTAGTCACTTATCACTCGTCACTGTTTTTAGTCACCTGTCACTCGTCACTGCTTTTAGTCACTTATCACTCGTCACTGTTTTTAGTCACTTATCACCCGTCACTGTTTTTAGTCACTTATCACTCGTCACTGTTTTTAGTCACCTGTCACTCGTCACTGTTTTTAGTCACTTATCACTCGTCACTGTTTTTAGGAGGCTTGGGTGACAATCCGCTTTCTGTATCTAGCCTACAGCTTGGTCTGGTTCATTTTTGGCATCTACGCTTGGAGCCTCAGCCGGCGCCAATCGGCGCTTAAACGGGAGCTCCATGAGATCAAGCGCGCGGTCTCCAAACCACCCAGCCCGTAGGCGCGGCTCTTGTGATTGCACGCCCCTTCGGCCGCGAATAGACCGCGGATAGATAAGGAGGACGGGCACAAGTCCTGCCCCTACTGCACCGTCAAGGCGAGCGTCACGTTGTGCGTCAGGACCTGGGAGCTTACCGTCGCTGTGCCGGATAGCGTCAGGTTGTAAGTGCCCGCCGTCGTGCCCGGTGTTGTTATCTGGCTACCCGTGCCGTTGCCGCCGCCGCAGGCTGCCAGGCCCAGCGCCAGCAGGAGCAGCAAAGCTGGTAAGGCTATCAGCCGAATGCGGAGGCTGCGGGCTGCCCCGGCGCATTGAGGGTGACGGTCAGAGTGCCGCTCAGCGGGGCCACTGCCGCCGGCGTAATTTCAAACATCTTTGATTAGCGTTACCGTCGTGGCGCCGCCAAACCGGGTTTGCCGCTCACACCCACGCCGGATAGTGGGACGTTCTGCGGACTGCCGGGGGCATTGTCGGTGATGGTGACCGCTGCGGCCAGGGCTCCGGCGCCAACCGGGAAAAAATAGGCCGTTATCATGCAGTTGTCGCCGGCTGCCAGCGTGTTCGGACTGATCGGGCAATTATTCGCCTGCGCGAAGTCGCCGCTGTTCTGGCCGGTGACGGCGATGTTCGTGATTGAGAGTGCCGCACCGCCCGTATTGGTCAGCGTGACGACCTGCGGAACGTTCGGCGCTGAAACGCCCTGCGGGCCGAAGGTCAAGCTGGTAGGGCTGAGGCTCACGACCGGGCCAAGCCCCGTCTCCAGGCTGAAGACTGTGCCCTCGCCGTTGACGCCACCCTGGGCCGTTGTCCCGTAAAAGGCCCCGTTGGTGTCCTGAATCGGCGTGGCGTAGGGACTGGAGCCGTCCCTGTAGGCGAAATTGTGCAGCGTCGTGAGAGCGCCTCCGGGGGTGATTTTGAAGATTGTGCCGTTACGGTCGGCCCCGCCTACGGCGGTCGCCCCATAGAAGTTCCCGTCAGTGGCTTGAACCAGCCCGGCGAAAACGTCGTCGCCGTCCGTGCAACCGGGTTGTGCGCAAAAGCTGTAAAGGGTCGTCAGCGTGCCACTTGGCGTGATTTTGAAGACCGTCGACCCGTCGTTGGCCCCGCCTGCTTGAGTTGTTCCGTAGAAGTTCCCATTGGTCGCCTGGACCAGCGCCGCGTAGGGGTAGTCCCCGTCCGTCCCGTCGAAGCTGTGCAGCGTGGTGAGCGTGCCACTTGGGGTGATTTTGAAGACCGTCCCACAGCCGCTTGTGCAGGAGTTGTTGCCGCCACCGTACGTTGTCCCGTAGAAGTTCCCATCGCTGGCTTGGATCAGCGCCGCCGTGGGCGATTCCCCGTCCGAGCAACCGCTTCGCGAGCAAAAGCTGTAGAGGGTGGTCAGCGTGCCACTGGGGGTGATTTCGAAGACCGTCCCACAGCCGCCGCCGGTGCAGGAGTTGTTGGCCCCGCCCGCGACCGTTGTCCCGTAGAAGTTCCCGTCGGTGGCATGAACCAGCGCCGCGTATGGGCCTTGCCCCTCCGTGCCGTCGAAGCTGTGCAGCGTCGTGAGCGTGCCATTTGGGGTCATTTTGAAGACCGTGCCACAGCCTCCGGGGCAGGACCCGCTGGTCCCGCCACCCGTCGTTGTCCCGTAGAAGTTCCCATCGGCGGCCTGGATCAGCCCCGCGATGGGGTTGGCACCGTCCGTGCAACCGCTTTGCGAGCAAAAGCTGTAAAGCGTCGTCAGCGTGCCACTTGGGGTGATTTTGAAGACCGTGCCCCAGCCGTTGGCCCCGCCCCGGTTCGTTGTCCCGTAGAGGCTGCCGTCGGATCCCTGGACGAGAGATGCATATGGGAGATTACCATTGGTTCCGTTGAAATCTGCCAGAGTGTTGAACGTCTGCGCCGGTAAGGCAATGGCCGCTCCCGCACAGAGCAAGCATAGGGCGCAGAATTTCTTCCACCATCCATTCCCGAGTGTTATCTGCCGGAGTCCTTTGTTATCACCTTCCTGTTTTGTGGTTGTCATTCTTCCTCCTCCTGATTTCGCTGCCGTGCTCGCGTGGGCAGTCACCATACCAACGTTGGGTTGCAGGTCAGCCGTGACGGGGCGCGAACTTGCACGTCGGTCGTCCGGCTTGGTTACCCGCTTGACCCGGCTGAGCGTCTGTCCGTTCCCTGTCCTGAAGAGGCTATCAGTCCTATTAAACACCCGTCCTGCCCCAAAGTTGTGCAGAAACTTCAAGTCAGTCGCTTCATCGGAAATGACGGTCCCTCGGATTCCGGTAGTGGGTCAGCTTAGATGTAGAGGCGGCTTTACGCCGCCACTCGGCGAGGTAACTCGCCACTACAAAAGCCAAACTGACCGACTACCCGGATACCGGCCTGCGCGGGAATGACGGGGAGGACAATAGGGGTTCCGCCCTTCGTTGTCACCCCCGCGCCGGCGGGGGTCCAGGCAGCCCCCGGGCAAGGAGGGCGATGCGAGCCGGAGCCTCAATCAATGATAATCCCCGCATAGCCCACCACGGCGGAGCGATCGCCGCCTGCATCCGCGGAAGTGGCGTATCTCACCAACGTACCTTTTGCCGCTCCTAACGCTTTGGCCGCCGTGAGCATAACGACAGCCGGAGCAAAGCCGCACATGGAGATTTGCTCGCGGTCGATGACCTCCACCAAACCCTGCGGATCGAGCGCCAGGATTCTGGCGATGGCTTTGTGGTCCTTGATGCGCGTAACAGCATCAGGCTCGTAGTGATTCAGATCGCTGGACGCTACGATCATCGTTCGCTGGCCGCTGGCCCGGATGAGCCGGGCAACGGTCAGTCCCAGTTTCTGCAGCTCGATGAAGGGCACAGAACCGATGGCGATGGGAACGAAGGTGAAATCCTTCGTAAGGTACTGAAGAAAGGGGAGTTGAACTTCCAGTGAATGCTCTTTGGCGTGAGCTACAGGATCATCCGCCAGTCCGAGCGACTCTTTTAGGAGCGCTAGGGTGAGAGTGCGATCCACTGCGGCCACACCCAGGGGCGTCAACCAGTCCACCGAGAGCGTGGAAAGCTGTTGGCCCCGACCAAAATGGTTCGGGCCAAGCACAATGTAGGAATGGCAGGCGGGCAGGCGCGAATAGACTGAATAAGCCACGCCTCCAGAATATTGGTAGCCTGCGTGTGGGGACAGACAGGCGATGGCATTGTGAAAAATCGAGTGAGGCGGCGGGTCCTGGTCCCCGAGGGACCGCATCGTCGCGATCAGGTCGTTGCGGTCTAGCGGGTAAAATCGGCCGGCAACCGCCGGGAGCCGGACGTCTTGATTAAGCATGGTAAGCGGCTCTGCTGACTTCAAAATAGGCCGGCAGGAGAGAGCTGTCAAGAACCATCACAACGGCAGGATCCGTGATGGGGAGAAAACCCGCCTTCACGCCCTATCAGCCCCAATTTGTACGCAAGCTATTATTTACTTGTAGCATTTATGGAAGTATAATTGAGAATGTGCTGGTGTGTCCGGTTCCATTTTGTTCTGGGATGGCAGCCTGTCGCCAAGTTGGCGCGGCTTTGACCCGGAGGGAGCGCCGTTGCAAACCCTCCGCAACCAGCGGCAACAGAGGGGGGTACCCACTTGAAAAAGAAAGTGTCTACAGAAATCCGCAGCGCATTTGAGCTCTCAGGCGTTGAACTGCGTATCCGAAGCCAGGCAGTGGCTTTGCGGCCGGACCGGCTGGGCCGGATTGCCCTTTGGTTTCGCGACCGCACCATCGATTTAGGGGCGCCGGATCGACCCGAGAAATCACTATCCGCAGATGCATCCTCACTCCCGTCTCATTCCGGCGAATTGACTGAAGATGGTCCGCCGCCGGGGTCCGCGTCTCAGACCAGTTACTCCCCAGTCCCCAGCTTTGCCGAGGCTCTGGCTTGGAATCTGTTGCTTTTTGTGGTCGTTCCGGTCCTGGCGATCTTGGGGTTATTCTCGCTCATCAGAAAGTAGTGGGTCAGTTTGCTGGTGCGGCGGTCTCCGACCGCCGGAAACCGCTGAAGAATAAAATTCGGCGGTCAGAGACCGCCGCTACAGCAGCGAAAATGTACCACTCCCCATCAGAAAGTGATGGTTTATCAATGGGCCGTCTGATGGTATCGGTCAAGTTCCCGGCAATGTATACCCCCTCATCATGAGTCTCGAGCAAGCCATCAAAAATAAGGCGTTGGAAATAGGCTTTGACCTGGCTGGCGTTGCGCCCCTTGATGTCGGGCGGGACCTTGATTTTGCCCGCCAATGGGCGGAGCAGGGACGGGGCGGAGAGATGGTTTACCTTCGCAATCCCCGGCGGCACGATCCGCGCCAAGTTTTGCCTTCGGCGCAGTCTGTGGTTTGTGTTGGGCTGGTTTATAACGCTCCATTGCCGTACTCGGTCGAGGTTCATCGGTTTCCCAAGAGGAGTGAGCCGGATGGTTCGGCCTCAAGCGCGGCTTGCGCGCCAGCGGGTCAATTTTCCAAGAGCCCCACGGTCGAGCCTCCAACGCAAACCGGATGGATCTCACGCTACGCCTGGGGCAGAGACTATCACCGGGTGATGAAGACAAAACTGGAAACGTTGCGAAGTTCCATTGAAGGTTTCGCGCCGGGCGTGGAAACCCGGGTTTACGTGGATACGGGTCCTGTTGTGGAGCGAGCCTTCGCGCGATTCTCCGGCATCGGATGGATGGGCAAGAACACTTGCCTGATCAATCCGGAAAAGGGTTCCTGGTTCTTCCTCGGAGTCATCCTTACCAACCTTCAGCTTCGACCGGACATCCCGGCGCCAGACCGGTGCGGGTCCTGCCGGCGCTGTATCGAAGCCTGTCCCACGGGCGCTTTGGATGAGCCTTACGTCATGGACGCATCGCGTTGCATTGCATACTTCACGATTGAGCTTAAGGGATCCATTCCCGTCGAATTTCGCCAGGCGATCGGGGTGAACGTTTTCGGCTGTGACATTTGCCAGGATGTCTGCCCGTGGAATTCGCGCCGGTCCGATCCGGCTCCAGAACAGGCGCACCGGGAACTCGGTCCTCCTCCCAGCTCATCAAAACGCAAAACTCGAGGCGCGGCGGAAACCTCGCTGGCAGAGTTTCAGCCGATGCAAGTCCGCGCCGGTGGGGAAGAATTGGGCAGCCTCAAGGAGTTTTCGCTATTCAACCCCGCGCTCGGTGCGCTTGCATCCATGACTGAAGAAGGGTTCCAATTGAACTTCAAGGACACACCGCTCAAGCGCCGCAAGTTTCCGGGATTCATGCGGAACTTATGCACTGCGATGGGCAATTCCGGAAACCTTGACCTGCTCCCCGTCATCCAACAGTTGACGTCCCATGAGGACCCGCTGATTCGCGAGCACGCGCTCTGGGCTCTCGGGCAGTTGGAGAAATGCCACGGGCAATGCGATCATGGCATATAATAGGAGCGTGCAACAGAAGGATTGAATCACCGGCGGCCTGACTCGCGTGAATCCTGCAAGGGTGTCACGGCTCGGCGTTGAAGGCTGCCATCGAGATCTTAAATCAGGAGGTTGCTATGTCATCTTCACCCAGTGCCAAAGGAGGCTTTATGCCGTTCACTCTCCCGCCACTCCCATACCCCACGGACGCCCTTGAACCTTCCATTGACAAGACGACGATGGAGGTCCATTACGGGAAACATCACGGCGCTTACGTAGCCAATCTGAACAAAGCCTTGGAATCCGCTCCGCAGCTTGCGGGCAAGACCATTGAGGACCTTCTTGCCAACAACTGCGCCATCGTGCCGGAAAACATCCGCACCGCGGTCCGCAATAACGGAGGTGGGCACATCAACCATTCCATGTTCTGGCAAATCATGGCCCCGAAAGCGGCCGGGGAGCCAAAAGGTAAAATCGCCGAAGCCATCAAGGGTACTTTCGGAAGCTTTGAGCAGTTCAAGGAGAAGTTTGCCGCCACCGCGACCACCCGGTTCGGGTCAGGATGGGCATGGCTGGTCAAGGACTCCTCCGGCAAGCTGGAGCTTCTTTCAACGGCGAATCAGGATAGCCCGGTGATGGAAGGTAAATATCCCGTTTTCGGACTGGATGTCTGGGAACACGCCTATTACTTGAAGTATCAAAACCGCCGCGCCGACTACATTTCCGCTTGGTGGAATGTGGCCAATTGGGCCGAGATCGAAAAGCGCCTGGAAGCTGCACCATAAAGCGCCGCGCGCCATTTCTAAATCCAAACCCAAGAACCGCGGTTTATTCCCAAACAGGATGCCGCGGTTTTTGAGCTTTTGCGCTGACGATTTTGAAGCGATAGGGTTAAGGTCCGTATCGAGATAACGCACACGGTTGAACCGGAGCCCCTCACCCATCGCTGCGCGGTTCCCCCTCTCCCCGCTTGCGGGGAGAGGGCCGGGGTGAGGGGCCACGCGACGCCTCTGCCTTCAAGATCATGAGGCTCGCCTTAACTGAGCAACCTTGGGGTTGGTCGTGCTGTTACACTCAGCGCAAGGAATCTTTAGGATTGCGTGCGGCGCTTGATTCAGCGCCCCGAAGGTATTTCAGCCTGGCTTCGGTCCCTTAGTCTTTCAGGAGGTCGGTCACGGACTTATCCAGGAGGAGGGTCCGGGTTGGAAAAGGCATCTCAATGCCTTCCTTGGTAAATCGATCGATGATGCGCTTGCGGAGCTCACTTTGCACAAGATACTGATCGACAAACCGCCGCACGCTCACGTTCAGAGTAAAGTCGAGCGTTGAGTCGCCAAACCCGGGGATCAGCCGGACGCTGGGTTCGGGGAGAGCCAGGAAGCCATCCAGTCCATCCCGGCCCGCTTGTTGGGCGATGTCAAGGAGCTCGGTCTCCACTTTGGCCGGGTCGGTGCCATAGGCGACGCCTACTTTGATCGAAATGGCAATCCGTTCGTCCGGCAAAGAGTAATTGACCAGGGTGGCTTTGGCCAGGCTGGAGTTGGGAACAAAGACGACCGTATTCTGAAGCGTCCGGATGGAGGTGGCGCGCCACCCGACTTGCAACACATAACCCTCGAAGCCCGAGTCCACCTTCACGTAATCGCCCGAATTCAGGGGCCGGTCCGCCAGCAGATAGAGCCCGGCGAAGAAATTGCTCAAGGTCTCCTGGAGGGCCAGTGCCACGGCCACGCTGCCCACGCCAAGTGTGGTCCAAACTGCTGTCAGGTGAATGCCGAGATTCTCAAGGATGATGACCGTCGCCAGAATCGCAAAGAGCAGCCGGACCACAAGCGTGGCCGGATGGGTGACCCGCTTTAACCCTGCATCCCGTTGGCCGACGTGCTGCAGCACGAGGACGATGGCCCGCGCCAGGAAGTAAAAAATCAAGGTCACGACCAGCCCTAAGCAGACCTTTGAGGCAATGTGCTCGATCCGGGGCGGCGGCGTGAGGACCTCCATGGCGATGTAGAGAGTTAAGAGTATGAGAAGGGGAATGGGGATTGATTCCAGAAGTCCGAAAAATATTTCAGCAAGCGACGTGCCGGCCTTCACCCGCCAGCGGTGGAAGAACCGGCTGATTCCGAATCCACCAAAAAGGGCCGCGGCCAGCGAGAGCAGGAGAACCACCGTGAATAACAGTCGCCCCGCATGCATATTAATGGCAATGGAATGAAGTTGGAGCATGGCAGGTTTTTCTCCAGCGAAAGGCTCGAAAGGTTTGAGGATAACTTGCCTTCCCAGGATGGCGCAACATCGTACAAGGCATGATGGGCCTGAACAGCCGGCGCAAACCGCATGGGGCCTATTTGGCATCTAAACAAAGTACAGCAAGATGGCGAAGCAGTTTGTTTGGTAGTGGGTCAGTTTGCTGGTGCGGCGGTCTCTGACCGCCGCACGATGTTGATGAATAAAATTCGGCGGTCAGAGACCGCCGCACCAGCCGCCAATACGTACCACTACAGTTTGCCCTGAGCCATACCAACTCAGGAAAAGATGTGATATTAAATAGGGGCAAGTCTGCCCCCGTGATTCTGCGCCGCCATTTTGAGGACCATCAGCCCATGCCAAGTCCGGCCGGCTGGATTTCATCCCGAAGAGGTTTCGACCCATGGCAAACATCAACAAAAAGATCACCGACTTTACAGAACTCCCGGTTCTTCCGGTCCGGGACACGGTCCTGTTCCCGAACGCCATCCTGCCTTTGACGGTGGGGCGTGAAAGCTCGCTGCGGCTGATCTCCGACCTGAAGGAGGACGAAAAATTCATTGCCGTCGTGGCCCAGCGCGACCCGCGCGTGGACAATCCGCTTCCGGTGGACCTTTATCAGATTGGCACGGCCGCTTACATTCACAAAATCATCAAGCTTCCCAGCCAGAGTCTCTTTATTTTTGTCGAGGGTCTACAGCGCATCGGCCTTCAGGAAGTCGTTTCCACGGAGCCTTATCTGCGGGCCCAGGTCAAGCCTTTGGATGACGTCGTTCCCCCTACCGACCAGTCTGGTTTTGATGCTCTGGTGCGCAGCGTCACCACCCTGTTTCAGCAGGTGGTTCAACTATCCCCCACGCTTTCCGACGACCTGCAAACGGTGGTGATGAACATTGATGATCCGGCGCGCCTTGCAGACTTCATCGCCGCCAATCTGCCTTCCATCTCCAACACCGAAAAACAGGAACTGCTCGAAAGCCTGGAGCTGACCCAGCGGCTGGAGCGGTTGAACCGCCAACTGGCGCGCGAGCTTGAAGTTCAACAACTGCGGTCCAAGATTCAGTCCGACGTCCAGGATCAGGTGACGGCCAGCCAACGCGAATACTACCTCCGCGAGCAGATGAAGGCGATCCAGAAGGAATTGGGCGAGGCTGACGAGCAGCACGAAATTGAGGATTTGAGGCAAAAGATTGAAGCCGCGGGCATGACCGAGGAAGCCAAGAAGGAAGCGACGCGGGAGCTGAGCCGTCTCTCCAAAATGTCCCCGGCGGCGGCCGATTACCACGTCATCCGGACCTACCTTGATTGGCTCACCGTGCTGCCCTGGACCAAGGTCAGCGAGCTGCGCGTGGATGTGCATAAGGCCAAGGCGGTTTTGGATGAGGACCATTATGACTTGGTGAAAGCGAAGGATCGGATCTTGGATTACCTGGCGGTGCTCCAACTCAAGCCGCAGCTCAAGGGCCCCATCCTTTGCCTGGTGGGAGCGCCCGGCGTCGGGAAAACGTCTCTGGCCAAGTCGGTGGCGCGCTCCCTGGACCGAAAATTCGTAAGGATGTCCTTGGGTGGCATTCACGATGAAGCCGAGATCCGCGGCCACCGGCGCACTTACATTGGCGCCATGCCCGGCCAGCTTATCCAGGGCATGCGCCGCGCCGAAACTCGAGACCCGGTCTTCGTGCTGGACGAAGTGGATAAGATCGGCCACGATTTCCGGGGCGATCCTTCCTCGGCACTGCTCGAAGTCCTGGACCCCGAGCAAAATTCACACTTCCGGGACAATTATCTCGACGTGCAGTTTGATCTCTCCAAGGTGCTCTTCATTTGCACGGCCAACGTGCTGGACACGATTCCTCCTGCCTTGCTCGACCGCATGGAGGTGCTGGAGCTGCAAGGATACACCGAGGAGGAAAAAAGTGAAATTGCCTTGCGCCATATTATTCCGCGACAGACGGAGGAGCACGGCCTGAAAGGTCTCGAACAAATTGAATTCAGCCGCGAGGCGCTTGCGGCGATGATCCGGCACTACACGAGGGAAGCGGGTGTCCGCAATCTGGAACGCGAAATCGCCACCCTTTGCCGCAAGCAGGCGCGCCGGATCGCGGAGGGCAGTACGGAAAAGCTGCTGGTGACCACCGCTAATCTTGCCGATTACCTGGGTGTGCCGCGCTACCGGCCCGAAATGGAAATCGTCGAACGGACGCGCCGTCCGGGGGTGGCAATCGGCCTGGCCTGGACGCCCAGCGGCGGCGATATTCTTTTTGTGGAAGCCACCGTAATGAAAGGCGGCAAGAACTTGACCATGACCGGACAACTGGGCCAGGTGATGCAGGAGTCGATGCAGGCGGCTCTTGCCTGGGTCCGGACCCATTCCCGCGATTACGGGATCGATCCGGAATTTTTCCAAGGGAATGATATGCACATCCACGTTCCGGCCGGGGCAATTCCCAAAGACGGTCCTTCGGCGGGCGTGACCATGGTGACCTCCATTGTCTCGGCGCTCACCCGGCGTCCGGAGTTGGAGCGGCTGGCCATGACCGGGGAGATAACGCTGAGTGGGCAAGTGCTGCCCGTGGGCGGCATCAAGGATAAAGTGCTTGCCGCAAAACGTGCCGGTGTCCGCATCGTTCTCCTCCCCGCCGACAACGAACCGAATGTTCGTGAGGACCTTTCGGACGATCTCCTTCAAGGTCTTGAGCTCCGGTACGTGAAAACGATTCAGGAAGTTCTTGATCAGGCGCTTGAAAAGGAACCACAGCCTGTGGACGGCCAACGTCCTTCGCCGGATGGTTTGATGGTTCCAGCCGGCGCTCCCAACTGATCGTTGGTTTCGCCCTTGATATCCCGTGGGGGCGACCCTTGCGGTCGCCCGCGGGCGGTCCGCCCGGCTCGATGGCACTTGCGCGGATCGGGGAGACCCCGAAGGAGTGCATTTGTCAAAGCGCATGATCCTGGACGTTGGCTGCGGCATTAAGAAGCATCCTGGGGCGATTGGCATCGATCGCAACACCGCAAGCTCCGCGGACGTCATCTGCGACCTCGATCGCGCCCCCTTGCCTTTTGCCGCCAATTCCTTCCACCGGATTCTGGCCATTCATGTGATCGAGCACATGACGGATGTGATGCGAACCATGGAGGAGTTCCACCGCTGTTTGAGGCCCGGCGGGTCCTTGCGAATTGAGACTCCGCATTACTCGGATTTCAGCTCTTTTTGCGATCCCACCCATCGCAGCCATCTCACCAGCTTTTCCTTCAAGTATTTTGGTGAGAAGCACGGTGGGTTCGGTTACTATTCGCAGGCGAGATTTCACGAAGTTTCAGTGAGAGTAAAACTTCTGTCGCTTTGGAAGTGGCTGGGTTTTGAATTTTTGGTGAACCACTCCAATCGCTTCCGCAAGTTATGGGAGTATTATCTTTGTTATGTGGTCCGGGGCAAGGTCATGGAGTTTGAACTGGAAGCGGTGAAATCGCACTGCCAAGCCGGGCCTGCCGGACGTGAAGCCGAACCGGTCTCATTGCAGCAAACCGCCGAGTGAAAAATCCTAATCCATTTGCCCCACTCGATCGCGCCGGACTCCCACCAGAGCCGCTGGCGCGCTGGGCTTCCATTTTCTTCACGTTTTCCATCGCCACCTTGTTGCTCTCCGTGGCCGCTTCGCAAAGTTTCCTGGCGCTTTCCGGTCTTTGTTACGCGGCGCACTTGCTTTCCCGTCCCGCTGCTCCTGCCTTCCTTCCCATCAAGCTGCCGCTGGCGCTCTTTTGCCTCACCACCGTCCTTTCTATTTTCTGGTCTGAGAATCCGGCCGCTTCCGGATTCGTCATCAAGAAGCTGGTGTTATTTGTCATTTTGATTTTGACTGTGAACCTGATGACCAGCGCCCGGCAACTGGCGTGGGCTTTCAAAGCGATCTTTGTGGATGCGGCGTTGGCCGGGGTTTGGGGCGCCGTGGAGTTTGTGCGGCAACTCCATCAAGTCCGGCTATTGCATCCCGCTCGCGTCTACACTTTTATGACCGTGCAGCGGATTACGGGCTTCATGGGGCATTGGATGAATTTCGGCGGGCAACAAATGCTGGCCTTGGCTGCGCTGCTGGCTTTCCTGCTGTTTCACGGTTCGGGAACGAAAGGTGACAATGCCAGATCCCGGTCAGCGGCGCCCGGCGTTTTGTGGGTTGTCATCGCGGTGGTGGTTACCTTTTCAATCTTGCTCAATTTCACTCGCGGCGTGTGGCTTGCCTCGACCCTTGCCGTGATCTATCTGGTGGCCCGCTGGCGGGTTCGATGGCTTTGGCTTCTACCGGTTTTGGGTGCAATCTTGATTTTCGCTTCACCCCGCCTTCTGAGGTCCAGGCTGGACTCAGTCTTCCACCCCGGCGCGCACCCTTCCGAAGCGATCCGGCTGGAGATGTGGCGGGTAGGCTTCCGCATGATCCGCCAGCATCCACTGGTGGGCGTGGGCCCTGGGAATATTATTGAAATGTATCCACTGTACATGCCCCCAGGGAAGACTCCGATGGTTGGGTATCACGACCATCTCCACAACGATTATGTCCAATTTGCGGCGGAGCGGGGCATTCCATGCTTGCTGGCATGGTTGTGGATGATGATGGCGCTGGGCATTCATAACCTGCGCCTCTGCAAGAAGCTCGGACCTTTGCGATGGGTGGCCCAAGCGTCGTTTGCCGCCTGGATCGCATTGCTGGCAGAGGGCCTGTTTGAGTTTAATTTTGGCTCAACTCCAGTGCTCGCGGTCTACCTGTTCCTGGCTGCGGCTCCTTTCGCCGCAGAGAGGATTGAGACCCTTGAAAAACGGGGGTAATTCCAATTCTGTTCAGATGAGCGGATATCTTGTAGGGGCGACCCTGGTGGTCGCCCACGCGCGGACATACTGCCCCCTTCCAGCGCGGCGGCATCAGGCTACGAAGGGATAATGGTCTGATTACTGGTCTTCATAACTACAGTAACCCTTTCGCGCAATTCGACTCAAAAGCTCCTCACCCCGGTGCCTCGCCCCGCAAGCGGGGAGAGGGTGACGCGAAGCGGCGGGTGAGGGGCTCAAAATACGTAAGCGAATTTACGAAACGCTGCGCTAAGTGAACAACATCGGCGTAATTCGGTCCCTTCTCATAACCACCTGATTGCCGGTGCGGCCGCGCCGTGCCTCGCGCTGCCTTTGTGTTACTATTCTTGGAGGAAGCTACTTTCCAATGAGTCTGGAGACCGCTCGAAAAGTTCTGCGAATCGAATCCCAAGCCATCGGCGACTTGGCGGAGCGCCTGGACGCCAGTTTTTTGGCAGCCGTTGACCTGATGCTGGGCTGTCACGGCCGCGTGGTGGTGGCCGGCATGGGCAAATCCGGGCTGATTGGGCAGAAGATCTCGGCAACCCTTTCTAGTACTGGGACGCCATCCTTTTTCCTCCACCCGGCGGAAGCCCTGCACGGCGATTTGGGCCGCCTGGTGAGGGATGACGTGCTCCTGGCGCTTTCCTACAGCGGTGAGACGGAAGAACTTCTGCGCCTGCTCGATACCGTCAAACGCCTGGACTTGCCCATGATCACTTTGACAGGAAAGCCGTCCTCGACGCTTGCCCAATCGAGCAATGCGGTGATCGACGTTGGCATCCGGGAAGAGGCTTGCCCGCTCGGGCTTGCCCCCACCGCCTCCACTGCGGCAATGCTTGCCGTGGGGGACGCCCTGGCTATGACTCTCCTTGAACGTCGGGGATTTAACGAGGAGGACTATGCGGTGCTGCACCCGGGCGGTGGCCTGGGATGGAAGCTGCGCCGCGTTGAAAACGTCATGCACACGGGCGATGCCCTGCCGCGTGTCCAACCGCAGGCGCCGCTACCCGACGTCATCTACGAAATCAGCCGCAAGGGCCTGGGTCACGCTGCGGTCGTAGATGATGAAAACCGGTTGATCGGATTCATTTCTGATGGCGACTTGCGGCGCTTCTTTCAAAGGGAAGGGAATCACGCTCTGGGTTTGACCGCAGCCCATTGCATGACCCGGTCACCGGTTACGATTCAACCCAGGGAGCTGGCCACCAAGGCGCTGAACTTGATGGAAGCGAAGAAGATAACCTCGTTGCCCGTTGTGAATCCTCAAGGAAAACTTGAAGGTGTGATTCACATCCATGACCTGTGGAGTACGCAGATGTTTTAGGCGAACATTCTTTGCTTGTAGGGCGCAACTGAGGGACTATCAGATAATAACTGTTCCAGTTTGGATCAAATACGCCCCTCACCCCTGCCCTCTCCCCGCCAGCGGGGAGAGGGTGACGCAAAATCGATCGAGGCGCGGCGGTTCGAGTCCCTGCCCTCTCCCCGCCAGCGGGGAGAGGGTGACGCGAAGCGGCGGGTGAGGGGCGACGGTTGGAAGATGAAACAGTTATTTCTGAACGGGCCATGACGAGAACGGATTTACGATTCATTCATCAATTGCAGCGCAGCGCTTCCAGGCTTGATGTCAATTCCTAAAAGGCTCACGACCATGCCGCTCAATTCAAAGGATCTCCGTCTCCGCGCCCGCCGCATCCGGTTGCTCCTCCTCGATGTGGATGGAGTTCTCACCGATGGCCGTATCTACTACCTTCCGCGCTCAGGTGGTACCTTCGTTGAGTCAAAGACGTTCCATTCGCGGGACGGTTTGGGGATTCGCTTCGCGCACGAAGCCGGAATCCTGACTGGCATCATCTCCGGCCGCGGAACTCCGGTGGTGCTCCATCGCGCCCGGGAGCTGGGTATACGGTTTATTTACCAGGACGCCCTCGAAAAATTGACGCCCTACGCTGAAATTCTGCGGCTGACGGGCTTGAAGAATGAGGATGTCTGCTACATAGGGGATGATTTGGTGGACTTGCCACTCCTGACCCGGGTGGGCTTGGCGGTGAGCGTGAAGGATGGCCACCCTGAGCTTCGCCGCCATGTGCATTACGTCACGCGCAACCCGGGAGGCAAGGGAGCCGTGCGGGAAGCTGTTGACCTGATCCTGGGTGCAAAGGGAAAACTGAAACCACTCCTGAAGCGCTATATTTCTTGAAGGTCTGGAGCTAATCCTGCCTCTGAAATAATTCTCCCGCGGCAAGCACCACCCACCGCCGGGGCAGAAACCGTTCGACAAATATCATCAAACGATCCAGCTTACGCGGGAGGACCAGCCCGCCGCCCCGGTCGAGCGCTTTGAGCGCCTTGGCCACCACCGCGGAGGGCTCCTGCATGGCGCGACGGAAACCTCCCTGGGAAAATCCGCCCGAATCGAAAAAGTTGGTCCGTGTTGTGCCGGGACAAAGCGTCACCACCCGCACTCCGGTGCCCTCCAACTCGTGGGCGAGGGCCATTGAAAAGCTCGTAAAAAACGCTTTTGTGGCGGAGTAAGTGGCCATGTTGGGAATGGGCTGGAAACTTACGGCGGAAGAGACATTAATCACCCCGCCCGCTCGCCGGGCCACCATCGCGGGAATCAAGAGCCAGGAAAGGTCAAGCACAGCCTGAATATTGAGCCGCACCATTTGCGCCTGGAGTTCAAGTGGAACTTTAAGGAATTTATCTTGCGCCCCGAATCCAGCGTTGTTTACAAGCAAACAAATGTCCAGTTGATCCTTTTGCAACCACTCCGCCAGCCGCGCTGGGGATCCGGGAAGGGATAAGTCGATGGAGTAAGACAAAGCCTCAACGGGATGATCTCTGGATAGCTCCTGGGCGAGCGCCCTAACCTTGTCCGTGGAACGCGCCACCAGCACCAGATTCTGCCCCCGCGCCGCCAGAGCCCGCGCAAAGCTTGCGCCAATACCACTGGATGCGCCGGTGATCAAAGCGAAATTCCGGCCGCTCATTGCTCCTCCCACCTTTGGGCGAAATATCTAGCGAGGCTCCGCCTCAGACTGGCTAGTCGTGACCCCTCACCCGTCCCGCTACGCGAGCCACCCTCTCCCCCCATTCGGGGGAGAGGGGTTGGGGGTGAGGGGTAATATAAAACTTGACTCAAACGCATCAAGTTTGCCGCATCAAGGAGTCTAGGAATCGGACCGGACAGAAGGCCAGGGATGCAGCGAGCCCAACGGCTCGATGCCGGAAAGCGATTCTCCGTCCGGAAACCTGCCTCAAAACCCGCTGGCAGGAGTCTTGACGCTACCTTGAGCCGCCCGAATGTAGTCTTTGTTGACGTGCCTGATGCCATTTTCAACCAACTTCTGCGCCGCGGCCTCTGTGCCGATTCCTCCACGCGCGCCGAGTTCGGTACAGTTCAGCCCGGCCATGGCATTCGAAAAATCAAGGATTCTCCCCATCGGCCATGCCTGCAACAGCCCGTAAAGGAACGCCCCGTGGAAAACATCTCCAGCCCCGGTCGTGTCCACTGTCTCAACCACAAACCCCGGCGAATAAACAAACCGCGCATCGTGATAGACCAGGGCGCCGTCGCGGCCCAGGGTCATTCCCGCCATCCTCATCTTATATTCCTTCGCCATGTACTCGAGGACGCGGAAGGGGTCCGCTTCGCCCGTGGCCGAGGGTAAGAAGTTGGCGGAGGCAATCAGGTAGTCGATGAAGGGGAAGAGCTTCTCCACCTCGCGGTAGACCGTGTCCAGATCGGCGGCCACCGGGATTCCCATGTCCCGGGCCCATCGAGCCGCCGTAAGACAGGCGTCCACATCGCATCCATCGAGGTGCAGAGCCCGCGAGCCGGACAGCGACTCTCGTGTGATCTCAGAAGGCTTCACGGCAAGGCGGGGGTCCCGGTCCCAGAAAACAGTCCGCTCTCCGGTCGCCTGATCCACCACAATATAAGCGAGCTGGTTTGGTGTGCTCTTGGAGACTTTGACATGTTGGATGTCCAATCCCTCTTCCTCTAAGGTCCTCAACTGAAACTGCCCGGCGTCATCGTCACCCACTTTCCCGATATAGCGGCAGCGCAGACCGAGACGGCGGCAGGTGACCAATGCCGTGGCAATCTGTCCACCCGCCTGGCGAGACTGGCTTACCAGCCTTTCCTTGCCGCCAAGGGCAGGGAAGTCCCGGACCAGGATCACAGTATCGGTGGCGTTCAGGCCGAGTCCAACCACGTCAATCTGAGAGTTCGCCAATCATTCCTCCCTGAAGACCTGCTTGGTTAATCTATCGTTTCCCCAGTGGCGTTTCAAGTAAAACCGCTTCCACTCAGCTTGCCCATCACCGGCATCTCGGGGCAGGTCTGCGGGTTTTGAACCCTTAACCGGGACGAATCCAGGAGGAGAATAATGATTCACAGGCACGTCTGATAATATTTGTAGTGGCTGGAACTGAGTTAACATAACTTAAATCCACAGGGATAAACTCTGCCGTGCAAAATTGTGCAAAAGCAGCAAGATCGGGAGTCATGGGATGAATTTTTCCGAGAGCCGGCGTGAGGCTGGAAATCCCGATTTTTCCTTTTACGCTCTTAGCTTTGTGTGGTAAATTTTAACTTTGTCGACGCGTCGACCAACCGCTTTCTTTCGCTTGAATGCCACTGCTTGAGACCGAAGCCATCGTGCTCAGGACTTACCGGTTGGGTGAGGCCGATAAGATCGTCTCACTGCTCACCCGGCAGCACGGCAGGCTGCGCGCCGTAGCCGCAGGGGCCCAACGCCCCAAGAGCCGGTTTGGGGGAACCCTTGAATCGCTTACCTATATCCGGCTGTGGTTGTTTGAGCGGGAGAACCGGGATCTATTGCGAATCAATTCCGGTGAGATCCTGGAATCTTTCTTCGATATGCAGCGCGATTATCGCCTCCATGTCGCCTCCCAATACGTTGCCGAGGCCGCGGAAAAGCTGCTTCCGGAGCGCGAGATCAACGAGCGGGCATTCCGCTTGGTAGTGGCTGTTCTTCGCGCCATGAAGCGGACCTCGGAGGTTGACCGCCCGCTGATCTTCTTCAATTATTGGCTGTTACGGCTGGGTGGAACTTTGCCCAACCTCCGGGAGTGCGGGAAGTGTGGACGGCCTTTTGACGATTCTCCGGTTTTCATTGGCCGGAATTTTGAAAGCCTCGTTTGCGGCCGATGCGAGCGGCCCCTTCCGTCGCAGCAGCTTTCAGGGGCAGTATTAGCGCTCGCCCGCCGCCCCCGCCAGTCTTCAGTGGACGCGTGGCTGGATTCAGAGCCTTCGGGAGCGGGAGAGCAGGAAGCCAGAAACTTTTTGGAATCATTAGTTGAGGCACACGCCGAAAAGAAGCTTGTGACTCGCAGTCTTCTAAATGAATAATTTAGATCATAAATCTAATCTTATACTTTAAGTTTACGGTGGAAATGCCATCCCCAGACTCACCTTTGACGTTTCAGGACATGATTCTTGATTTGAGCCGCTTCTGGTCCAGGCAGGGATGTGTTTTGGCCTTGCCCTATGATCTGGAGGTTGGGGCAGGGACGATGTGTCCGGAGACGTTTCTGCGCGTGCTCGGGCCCAAACCCTGGCGCGTGGCTTACCCCCAACCCTCACGCCGCCCCGCCGACGGCCGCTATGGAGAGAATCCAAACCGGCTCCTCAAGCACACCCAAATGCAAGTGGTCCTGAAGCCGCCGCCCGAGACCATTCAGGATATTTACCTCCAAAGTCTCGCCGAGTTGGGTATCGCGCTTGGCGATCATGATATTCGCTTTGAGGAGGACAATTGGGAAGCTCCGACGCTCGGTGCTTGGGGCATCGGCTGGCAAGTGATGCTGGATGGATTGGAAATCTCCCAGTTCACCTACTTCCAGCAGTGCGGTGGGATCGATCTGGACCCGATCAGCGTGGAGATCACTTACGGTCTCGAGCGCATCGCCGCCTTCCTGCAAAATGTTAATGACGTGTTTGAAGTAAAGTGGAATAACCAATTGACTTATAGTGACTTAAGGCGCGAAGACGAGCGCGAGCTTTCGGTTTATGATTTTGAGGAAGCTTCTGCCGATACCTGCCGTAAGGTTTTTGACCTATGGGAGCAGGAGGCTGCCAGGCTCCTCGGCTCCGGCGATCCCGCCGAGGCCGCAACCCGCCGCATCCCTCTCCGCAAAGCCTACGAGCTTTGCTTGAAGTGTTCTCACCTGTTCAATATCCTGGATGCGCGCGGTGCCATCAGCGTCACGGAGCGCGTGGCGCTGATCGCCCGCATTCGCAAGCTGGCTACTCGCGTTGCTGCCATCTATTCGGCCCGCGAATCGCAGGTTTTGGAGGAGGCGCGGGCATGAGCGGGCCAGAGACCAAACCGTTGCTGGTTGAAATCGGCTGCGAGGAAATCCCGGCACGATTTTTGACAAATGCCCAGAGACACTTCGGAGAAAAACTTAAAGTTTCACTTTCAGAGAACCGGTTGCTGCCAGACCATTCCGAGGTCAATACCTATTCCACCCCCCGCCGCTTGGTGGCTCACTTGCCAGTGGTCTTAACCCATCAAGACGACCTTGAAGTGACCGTTCAAGGACCTTCTTTGAAAGCAGCTTACGATATTGAGGGCCGTCCTACGCGCGCGGCGGAAAGCTTTGCGGCAAAGAACGGCCAGACGGTTGCCGATCTCACCCGTGTCCAAACACCTAAGGGCGAATACGTGGCTCTGATCCGGCGAACCGCCGGTCGTGCTGCCGAAGACCTGCTGGGTGAAATTCTGTCCGGGGTCATTACGAGCCTCGAGTTTCCCAAGAGCATGGTCTGGCCCGGCAAGAACGGGATGCGATTCGTCCGGCCCATTCGCTGGATACTGGTGCACTTCGGGGCGGATCAGGAAAGTGTTGCAGCATCATTTCCCATCATCTCCGGACTGGCAAAGGAGTTTTCGGGTGCCGGAATCGCCGTCGGCTACGAAACCCGCGGACACCGGAGCTTGGGACTTCCAGGACCCATCGCCGTTGAAAACTTCGACGATTACTCAAAAAAACTGCGGGAAAACTTTGTGGAGTTTGACCCTTCATCCCGCCTGGCAAAGGTCAAAAATCAAGTTCAAGCATTACTTGATAAAAATGAGTTGAAGTTAGTGGGCGATTCGGAATTGGAAGAGTGGATTGTGAACTCCACGGAATGGCCTCGCGCCATTCTTGGCGGATTCGATCGGCGCTTTCTGGCTCTGCCGCGCGAGATTCTGATCACCGTCATGCGCGGCCACCAGCACTATTTTGCGGTGGAGGATCACGCCGGCAACCTCGCGCCCCATTTCATCACCGTGCTCAACATGGACGGCGACCCCAAGGGCCTTATCCGGCACGGGCATGAGCGCGTGCTCACGGCGCGCTTCCGCGACGCTGAATTCTTTTGGCAGGCAGACCAGAAAATCCCGCTGCGCGACCGCCTTCCGATGCTGGACCGTGTCACATACCAGAAAGACCTTGGAACTTACGGCGATAAAGTGCGGCGAATGAGGATGATCGCCACTGAAATTTGCCAATTACTTGAAGGGCAGGAAAAAATCACTTCTCAGGAGACGAACTACGCCCTCCGCGCCGTCGAGCTGTCAAAGTGTGACTTGACCACGCAAATGGTTCAGGAATTTACTGAGCTTCAGGGTATCGTGGGCGGGCTTTATGCAGCAGCGCAGGGTGAACCGCAAGCCGTGGCGGATGCGATATACGACCAATATCGCCCCGTTGGGCTTGAAGGTGATTTACCGCGCTCGCTCGTGGGTGCTGTGGTCTCTTTGGCGGACAAGATTGATAGTGTGGTTGGTGGCTTCCTGGCTGGGATTGAACCGACTGGGTCAAGTGATCCCTTTGGTCTTAGACGGGCTGGGAATGGAATCGTTAAAGTGTTGGTTGAACGCGAAATTGCTTGGAGCTATCTGCATCTTATAACGGTTGGTTTGCGGGCTCACCAGGCGGAACCGTCCGGCAACATGGCCGATAGGTTGGAATTCTTCCTGACCGAGCGCTTGGCATTTTACGTGGAGCGGGCCCGTGGCTATCGTCCTGACACCTTCCGCGCAGTTCGTGCTGTTGGAATCTGGAGTGTTGTAGAGGCAGTGGGCAGGGCGGAGGCGCTTGAGAATATCCGTGACACAGAGGATTTCGTTTCACTTTCAATCGCGGCAAAGCGCACGAGAAACATTTTGACGAAGTCGGCCAAAGACATCTCGCTCGGCGGCTTGCGGCTGGATGAGTCTTTGCTAGAGCCGGGGGCGGAACGAGAACTCTATGAAGCCTACCTCCAGGCATTTGAGACAGTGACTCCTAATGAACTCATTGCGGGCTCGAGCTCAGTTGGAGTTTCTGGGCCGGGTTATATTGGGGACCCCCTGGTACAACTCCAGAGGCTGGCAACTCTTCGTCCTGCGGTAGATCGCTTTTTTGAAAACGTCATGGTTATGGTTGACGACGAGAAATTGCGTCTGAACCGGTTGTTGCTGCTAAAGTTGCTCGACAACCACGTCTTTTCCGCGATCGTCAGTCTGTCCGAGATCGCGCCGGGTCCCGCGCATGTCGACGCGTCGACATCAAAGGCACCTTCGGAAAAACGCTAACCGGTCGCGGAAGGTTTTCGTGCAATTCCAGCCGCGCCACCGGGACTTGGCGACGCTCTTTGCGGCTTGGCGTGAAAGCTATTGCTGATTTTTCCAAAGATACTTTCTCGCAAAGGCGCGAAGCTGCCACAAGGAAGGCACTGAGGAGCGCAAAGCGGCAGGGAACACGGCGCCCGCTACAATTCATAAGCATTCCATAACGCACGAGCGACAAAAGGAGCATTCATCATGGAAAAATACGTTTATCAATTCGGAGGCGGCAAGGCTGACGGCAATGGCACGATGAAGGATGTCCTGGGCGGCAAAGGCTCGGGCCTGGCCGAGATGACCAATGCCAGCCTGCCCGTGCCTCCCGGATTCACCATCGCCACTTCTGCCTGCCGGCTCTACTTTGAGCATGGCAACAAGCTGCCGGATTCCATCCACAGTGAAGTGCAGCAAGCCCTCACCCATCTTGAGAAGCTCTCAGGACAGCGCCTGGGAGACGCTGCTGCGCCGCTGCTGGTCTCGGTTCGCTCCGGCGCCAAGTTCTCCATGCCGGGCATGATGGATACCATCCTGAATCTTGGCATGAATGACACGGTGTCCAAAGCCATCGCCCAAAAGTCCGGCAATCCGCGCTTTGCCGCGGACAGCTACCGGCGCTTCATTCAGATGTTTGGCAACGTCGTCCAGGACATTGAAAAGAGCCAGTTTGAGCACATCTTCGACGGCCAAAAGAAAAAGCGCAAAGTGAAGCTGGATACGGAGCTCACGGCGGATGACCTGATGGAAGTGATCGACGGCTACAAAAAGCTGGTGAAGAAGCTCACAAAAAAAGACTTTCCGCAGGACCCGCGCGTGCAGCTTGACATGGCCATCGAGGCCGTCTTCCGCTCCTGGTACAATCCCCGCGCCCAGACTTACCGCCGCATGAACAAGATTTCCGATGACCTGGGAACGGCCGTGAACGTCCAGGCGATGGTCTTTGGCAACATGGGTGAGACCTCCGGCACCGGCGTGGGTTTTACCCGCAATCCGGCCACCGGCGAGAAGGCATTCTACGGCGAGTTTCTGATGAACGCCCAGGGCGAGGATGTGGTTTCCGGCGTGCGCACGCCCGTCCCCATCAATGAGCTGGAGCGCGTCATGCCGGAGGTTTACAACCAGCTTCGCGAGATCACCTCCCGCCTCGAAAAACATTACAAGGACGTGCAGGATTTTGAATTCACCATCCAGGAAGGCAAGCTCTACATGCTGCAAACGCGCAACGGCAAACGCACCGGCAACGCCGCCGTGCGCATCGCTGTGGACATGGTGGAGGAAGGATTGATCACCCGTGAAGAGGCTCTGATGCGCGTCGAGCCGGACCAGTTGAATCAACTGCTGCATCCAGTGCTCGATGAGTCGAAGCCGCTGAAAGTGGCAGCCAAGGGACTGCCTGCTTCACCCGGCGCCGCGGTGGGCCGCGTGGTGTTCACTGCGGATGAGGCCGCCGCCCAGGGCAAGTCTGGGCCGGTGATTCTGGTGCGCGCCGAAACCGTTCCCGATGATATTCACGGCATGGAAGTGGCGGCGGGCATCCTCACTTCGCGTGGGGGCATGACTTCTCACGCGGCGGTGGTGACGCGCGGCATGGGCAAGTGCTGCGTGGCAGGCTGCTCTGAGGCGGAAGTGGATGAGAAGAAGAAGACCTTGAAGATTGGCGGGACGATTGTGAAGGAAGGCGACTGGATTTCGCTCGATGGCTCAACCGGCCGCGTCATCCTGGGCAAGGTCAATACGGTGGACCCCGATCCGCACAGTGGGGCCTTCGCCAAGTTCATGGAATGGGCGGATGAGGTCCGCAAGCTCGGCGTTCGCGCCAATGCCGATGTGCCTCGTGATGCCTTGGCGGCTCGCGAGTTCGGCGCGGCGGGCATCGGCCTGTGCCGCACGGAGCATATGTTCTTCGCGGCGGACCGCCTGCCCCACATGCAGCGCATGATTATGGCCTGCAAGGATACGGGCGATCCCAAAGAGGCCGCGCGCTACGAAAAGGAGCGCCGTGCCGCGCTCAGTAAGCTCCTGCCCATGCAGCGTAAGGACTTTGCGGGTCTGTTCAAGGCCATGGACGGCTATCCCGTCACCATCCGCACGCTGGACCCGCCGCTCCATGAGTTCCTGCCCAAGCGCGAGCAGTTGATGGTGGAGGTGGCGAAGCTCGAAGTGCTCGGAAAGAAGGGCGCGAAGCTAAGCCAGCTCAAGAAGATGCTGGAAATTGTTGAATCATTACATGAATTTAATCCCATGCTGGGTTTACGCGGTTGCCGCCTGGGAATCCTCTATCCTGAAATCACGGAAATGCAGGCGCGCGCCATATTTGAGGCGGCGTGCGAGTGCAAGAAGAAGGGAATTGAGGCCAAGCCCGAGGTGATGATCCCGCTGGTGGGTGACGTGAAGGAATTGGCCCTGCAAAAGGAGATCGTGGACCGCGTGGCCCAGGACGTGTTCGCCAAGAAAGGCGTGAAGGTGGATTACTTGGTGGGGACCATGATTGAGCTGCCTGCCGCCGCCTTGAGCGCTGCGGAAATTGCGGAGCAGGCGCAGTTCTTCAGCTTCGGCACCAATGACCTGACGCAGACTACATTTGGTTTGTCTCGTGACGATTGCGGCAAAATCATCAACGTTTACGTGAAGCAGAAGATTTGGCCGTCGGACCCCTTCGCTCAACTCGATCCGAAGCGCGTAGGCCGCCTGCTGAAGATTGGAACCTCTGAAGGTCGCCAGACCCGTCCCAATCTGAAGGTCGGCATTTGCGGCGAGCACGGCGGCGACCCGGCTTCGATTGAGGTCTGCGCCGATGCCGGGCTGGATTATGTAAGCTGCTCGCCCTATCGCGTGCCCATCGCGCGCCTTGCGGCAGCGCAGGCGGCCATCCGGCGCGCCCCGGAAAAGGCCAAGATGTATAGCACGGCATAGAGAGGTAGGGGCGGGCCTTGTGCCCGCCCGTGGGCGACCACGAGGGTCGCCCCTACCCGAGGGCGCGCAGACCTTGAAAGGGCTGCGCCACGAGCGACTCGGGTGGAGACCAACAGAGGTATAATCAGGTGCCAGAGGACCAGAATGTAAGCTCCCAAAACAGGGCACCGTGGACTCAGGAGGACATGCTCATGAAAGTGCAGACCTTCACAGCGGTCATTCATCGCGAAGACGACTTGTACGTCGCCTCATGCCCTGAGCTGGGGACGGTGAGTCAGGGTGTTACCATCGAGAACGCTCTCACCAATCTTAAAGAAGCTACGGAGCTCTATCTGGAGGAGTTTCCTCTCCCCAATGTCGGCCGCCCGTTGCTGACCACGTTCGAGGCGCATTATGCCTAAGCTCCGCCGGGTGTCCGGAGAGGAGGCGATTCGAGCACTGGAGCGATTAGGGTTCAGACGGGTTCGGCAGCGGGGGAGTCACGTGATTCTCAAGAAGGAAGCAGCTCAAGGTTCCGTCGGCTGTGTTGTCCCGCTGCACCGCGAGCTGGCGATGGGTACCCTGCATGGAATCCTTCAGCAGGCTAAAGTCGCGCCAGAAGAGTTTATGGAGAAGCTCTAAAGAGCCCTCGGCGTGAACCAGGCGGCTCGGCTGGCGGGAAAGCTTTCCCGAAACGCAGAGCGAACGCTCTGCGCCAGTTCCGGCAACAGGTATCGCGGGTATGACTCCTGACGGTCGCTGTGGGCGGCCCACGGGCGGGCACAAGGCCCGCCCCTACCAGCAGCGGGCACGGTCAATCGGGTTTTGATTGACCGTGGGTTTGGCCATTGCCGAAAAGCCCATGGACAGGAAGGCACGGTCCGTGGCTACGGCTGGAGGGTAGGTCCATTCTGGCGATGGACAGGATGCCGTGAGCACTTGCCCGTGGCGCATACATGAAACCAATATATGCGCCACCCGCGTCAATCTGAGCCGCCGTCTTCCATCAAGCGGTCGAGGGGGGAGGCACCGGCTTTCTCGCTCTCTCGCCTCTGCAACGCTTCTAGGAATGCCAAAATCGCCCTCTTTTCTAGATCACCCAGCTTGTCCGTTTCAATTGCTTTCAGATTCTTCTGAAGGGCCTCGACTTTCACAAACTGGTCTACTTGGTTTAGATCAATTAGCCAATCACTGGTTTGTACCCTCTCACCAAGAACTTGCTTGCTGAAAGGCTGCAAGAATCCGACGAGGATGGCGATAGTTCCTCCAGGCGTAGACGCCAATTGCTCAGCCCACCGCTTTGCTTCCTCCGGAGCCAGATCTAGCCAGCAATAAAGCATCTCAGCAACACGCGTCCCCAATTTTGGCCTACTCTCCGAGCCAAGCTTTGGAATCTTCTGCAAGAAGATCTGTTGCACCTTGGGAATGTCCTCGTCTAGCAATAGCAGGAGATTTGAACCGGCCCCCCTTGCACGAATATTCTTCTCACTCTGGATCAAGTAAGCCACCATGCCCACACCTGTAATTTTTTCTGCTACCTTGACCATAATGCCAGACCGTTTTGCTGGGTCGCTTTCCCGCTTAAGGTACCAATAGGGCAGGAGACTGGCAATCAACGAGGTTCCAACGCCCGTAATGCCGGTCGCCTCCTTGGGAATTTCATCTCCAATGTCGTAGATGGCCGTTATGAATGGCACTGCATTGTCTAATGGCACTTTGTCCTTGTAGGCTTCGCTGAGCAATCTGAGCACGGCACCGAGAAGGCCCTCCTCCTTCAGTGCTTGAAACTCTGTCACCAAACGCTCCCGATCACCTGTTGCTGAAATAATTATCTCCATGCGAGCTTGTGAAACTTGCCCTTCGGGGATGGCTAACTGAAAGTAGCGATCGAACATGTCAGAATGACAAACTCGCTGTTCGAGTAGCCAGTTTGTCGAAAAATTGGTACTGTACCGGCTTCCACCAAATGCCCATTCGATCGGAGGGAATAGCTGTTTGAGTATTTGCTCGACGCGCTGGCGGCCAGCATCAGTCGCGGAATCGGCGATTGCCTTGGCCTCGCGACTGGCTGTGTCCTCCGCAGGCTGTGCATATAGCGACCTGTCCTCTAGTCGCGTCAAAGTCTGCTTTGCAACGGGAAGCTTGCGATAGACGCCCGGTTCGAAGAGGCGCAAAATTTCTAGTGCAGTAAGATCAACTGGATTCACCTCAAACGCCTCGTTGTTCCTAAAAATACCGAGAGTGAATGACAAAGCGGAAAGGAATCGGCGGACATCGCGGAGCGTCTGGAAGTAAGGGCTCAATCCGCCAGCAAACAAGTTGAGCCAACGGCGCTGGTCAAATCGGTCAGCAAGGCCCAGGTCAAGGATCAGCTTATCGATCTCTGCAGTAAGGACGCTCTGCAACCTGGGGCCGTCGACGGCAGGAACGTCGAGCGGCACCTGAACAATCTTGTCGAGGTAGTCGCTGCCTTCAAGACCTGTGGACACCGAGATCCTTTTCTCTACTGCCCCTCTTTCGAAGAGCAGCAAGTACACAATATTTGGGAAGTCAGCATTTGCTTTAATCAACTGAAAAAGTAAAAGGCACTCCTCAGGAGTGAGGCGGTCGATGTCGTCCATCACCACGAGCACTGGCTTCTTCATTCCTTGCAAATCGGCCGCAAGCTCGACTTTCAGCTCCGACATGCTTTTCTCACGTGCTTCCGCCATCGTGACCAAGGAATCGGAAATATTCTTCAAAAGCGTTCCACCCCATCGGAAAAGCGCAGCGACGCCGATGGCCAGCATGCAAACGGCCAGTGCGTAGATGTGAACGCGAGGAACGGCTGAACCTAACAGACCCGCAACAGAAGCCAGTAACAGACTCCAGACTATTCCACTGGGGAGACCTCTGATAATAATTGAGCCGGTTAGAAGATAAGCAGCGTAGGCGTCGAGCCTCTTCGCGAATCGCCTCCGCTTTTCTTCGGTCTCGTCCCGACCGACGACTAGGCCAATCTCTCGAAAGAAGGCCCTGTGCAATTCATCTTGCCCGCTGAACTGCCACGGATTGAACTCCAAAACTCGAGGGCCGTTGCCGTCCTGCTTGCTTAGTTCCTCCAGCATCAAATTCTTAATTGATGTCTTCCCGCTTCCCCAGGGGCCAAAGAGAGCAATCACGAGGCTGTCCCTTTCTCGCCAACCGCTGACCGCCTTGGCTAGCCCCCTGGAAAACGCGGCCCTGCCTAATAAGTCCTCTGCCTCAGATTCGATCGGGCGGTCTGGCGAAAATGCGTGCTCTTGTCTTTTTTGGGTCATTGCAGATTTAAGAACTCTAACTCTGAAAGGCGAGCAAATCAACTGGCGGGCTGGCACCAAGGGATAACTCTGCGACGTGAGCGCAGACTTTCGTTTTCCGGGAGGTCTGCGGTTTGTCCCATCGCATGAAGAAAAGCCTATCGGTTCCGGGTTAACAGTACACGTTCGATAAGAAGAGTCTATGATGCCAATTCAACAGCAGAACCCCGCGAAGCACCGGTTTACCGTCATCTTTGCAAGGGAAGATGAGGGCGGTTATCAGGTGTTTTGTCCAACGCTGCCGGGTTGCCATACCCAGACCGGGCAAAATTCAAAGAATTACGACATGGCAATGCGTGGATTCCCGCTTTCGCGGGAATGACCAGTGTGGTGGTCAGCGTCCCGCCCCTTGTTGTCACCACAGCGAAGGCGGGGGTCCAGAGTGCCACCGGCTGCCAGGATGCGGATTTCCGCTTCCCGACTGACCATGTAGCGCCGACTTCCGTTTTCCAGGGAGTCTGGGGTTTTTCAGCGGTTACCAAACAAAACCCGTAGAGCTTGCAATACGCAAGCTCCGCGCTAAAGATGTACACCGCGGCGAAGCACAATTAAAGTGTTGGTTGAACTCCAGTTTTCGGAAAAACCACGCAGCGGCAACCCTTGTGGCCCATAGGCGTTAAAATATGCGCCTGGAACTACGGCAAAGCCCGCCTTGGCGGGCGTCATCCCATGGCCCACGGCGCAAGCCGTGGGAAAAGAAGAGAGCGCAGAGTTCCAAGCCCCGTCAGGGGCGGCATCCTGTGCGGGAATGAGGTCGCCCCTACCGGGGCTGAAGAGAGGATTTTCGCAACTCTGCCCCACGGCTAATCGCCGTGGGCCACACGCTATCGCCGCTGGCGCGGCTCAGGGGGTTGCAAACGCTTATCTTAATGCCCTATTTGCCATTGTGACCGCCCACGGGCGGGCACAATGCCCGCCCCGACGCCATAACGCTAAATTGTCAGCGCGCCGACATTGCATCGAGTGCCCGGTGTTGTTGATGTTGGCAGACTGACCACGATTTCCCACCCCGGAGACCGGATTTCCACACCCCAATTCAGGCCCTGTGTAAAATAACGTGAATGATTAAGATTCTATTGTAAGTCGATAGAAATAAATCAACTTTAAGTCACGCCCCTACGCTTCTCATGGCGTAAGCGTCCGGCTTTTCCACAGTGGCCTGCCCACCTCTTGCGAAGACGCTGACGCCCAAGCTGTGGCGGCGCGCCGGACGGATGGAAGTCGATCACAGTCTCTTCTGCGGAGACGGGCGGTTGCCGGATCCTCAGGCATAGATGCCGCGCAGCTTCAGGCTGAAGGCGACGCGGTCAATGGCCAGCATATAGGCGGCGATGCGGTTGTTAACGTTATGCTTCTCGCCGTATTGCACGACATCATTGAAGGCAGACACCTGGATATGTTTCAGCCGGTCGTTAACGTCGCTTTCCGTCCAGAAGTAGCCTTGCCGGTCCTGAACCCACTCGAAGTAGGAGACGGTGACGCCCCCGGCGTTGGCCAGAATGTCCGGGATGACGAAGACGCCACGCTCAAACAGAATGTCATCGGCGGGGGCGGTGGTGGGGCTGTTGGCGCCCTCCACCAGAATCCGCGCTTTGATGCGCGCTGCATTGTGGCTGTTGATGACGCTTTCCTTGGCCGCCGGCAGCAGGACATCGCAATCCTGCTCCAGAATTTCAGAGCCGCCAATGTTCTCACCGCCCGGGAAGCCCATCACCCTCTTGGCTTCCTGGGCGTAATCGATCAGGGCGTGGACATCCAGCCCACGCGCATTAAACACACCGCCGCTCACGTCCGAAACACCTACGATCTTGTATCCTGCCTCGTGCATCAGGCGCGCCGCCTGCGAGCCGACGTTGCCGAATCCCTGAACAATGACACGGGTCGATTCGCGAGGCCGCCCAAACCGCTTCAGCGCCTGATCGCAGGAGATCATGCAGCCGCGCCCGGTGGCCTCCTTGCGCCCGCGCGAGCCGCCCAGGTCAATGGGCTTGCCGGTGACGCAAGCGGTGACGGTGTGGCGAACGTGCATGGAGTAGGTGTCCATGATCCACGCCATGGTTTGCTCATTGGTGTTCATGTCGGGAGCGGGAACGTCACGCTCCGGGCCCAGGTAATCCAGGATTTCCGCAGTGTAACGCCGCGTAATCCGCTCGAGCTCGCCAGGGGAAAGTTTCAACGGGTCCAAGATGATGCCGCCTTTTGCCCCGCCAAACGGAATGTTCACCACCGCGCACTTCCAGGTCATTTCAGCGGCCAGACCGCGGATCTCATCCAATGTGACGTCCGGAGCGTAACGCAAACCGCCTTTGCAAGGCCCCCGGGCAATGCTATGTTGCACGCGGTAGCCTTCAAACACCTGGAGTTTTCCGTTATCCATCAATACCGGAATGTGTACACAGATTTCACGGTTGGGCGTGCGCAGATAATGGTAAATCCCGTCGTCCAAATTAAGTTTCCTGGTGGCCACGTCAAAGCGCGCGGCCATCGATTCATAGATGCTGTATTCCTTGTCGGTCTCAACGATGCTCATCCTGCCCCCAAACGGAAAGTTGGAAAAGTCATGAATGGCCAGAGTATAGCACAGGGGTTCGATGCGTCCAATCACTGCGGGATGCCACCGTTTTCCCGTTCGGGAATTAGTTTCTTAAGGTGAATGGCTCTCAGACGATGGGATCATCGGCACGATCGGGTAATCCGGCCGCGAGCGTGCGGATGTTTCTTGCGGCAATTTGAGATGTCCCTTAAAATTGTAAAGTGAAAAGACACAGACTCGTCGTTCTTGGCTTCATCATTCTGGCGCCGCTACAAGTCAGCTTCCTGACCTACGCCCAGACATCCACTGCAGAACCTGAACGTATCAGCCCCGCCGGCTTCCCATCCAAGCCGTCAACTTTTCCGGACGCTTCCCAGGATACTGCTTCCAAAATTGAACAATTTGACCAGCGCGATGTTTCCTGGAAGCTGCTGATCCCCAACATTCTTCAGGACCAGAAGCGAATCTGGCTGTTTCCAAAGAAATGGTTTCAAGGCAAAGATTTGATCCCCACCGGCGCCTTCGTAGCCGGCACGACGGGTTTGGTGGTGCTCGATCCCTATACGGCCCCCTATTTCCGGAAGACGCAAGCCTACAGCCAATTTAACCGGATTGTGAGCAGTAAGAATGCAGTGATCGGCATGATCGCAGTTCCCCTCACCGCTTACGGCGTGGGGCTGGTCCGGCACGATTCGTATCTGCAAGGGACCGCCCTGCTGACCGGTGAAGCGGTCATCGATTCGGAGCTGCTGACCCAAGTGTTGAAAGCCACAACGCGAAGGCTGCTTCCGGAATACATTCCTCCCAACGGCAACTTTCGGGATTCATGGTTCCACAACCATAGCGGTCCGTGGTATACCGCCCCGGGTAGTTTCCCCTCCGGCCACATGATTGCGGCCACCAGCATTGCTACGGTTTTCGCCAGGCGCTACGGACGGAAGCACCGCTGGGTGCCCTGGGTGGCTTATGGGTTGGCGGGAGTGGTGGCATTTTCCCGCCTCACACTCTCCGCGCATTTCCCATCGGACGTTTTTGCTGCCACCTTTCTTGGCTATACGATTGCCCGGTACGACGTCCTGACCAACCCGTGAGAGTGGAGTGGATGGGTCCCGATTCCCCATTACGGGGGTCCAACCCGTGCGCGGGGGAAGAGAATTAAGGGCTTGTTTGAAAATAAGTGTTACATCTTCCGAGCAGCGCCCCTCACCCGCCGCTTCGCGGCACCCTCTCCCCGTTGGCGGGGAGAGGGCTGGGGTGAGGGGGGCGTCCGGTCCGAATTGAAACGGTTATTGTTTGACAATGTCTAAGGTCAATTTTCAGCCCTCCGCGCTGGTCCGGCTGCACGGAACAAGCCATTAGTGCTAGAGAGCGTTCCCGCCATTCTCAAGCAAAGAACCGATCGTAATATTCGGATGGATCAAGAGAACTTCCAGGGAGGGCAAGCGGGCCGCTATAAACCGGATGCCGAAATTTTGCAAAAAAACCTGCCCCGGCATGGAAGCCAGGCTGAGCACCAATAACACCACCATCATCAGAGTTCCCATTCCCCCTGCTGCGATGGCCAGGGTTGCACCATTCCAAACCCACTTCATGCCCCACGCATGAAGGGTCAAAACTACCGAAGCCACCGTGATGATGGCTCCGGAGAAGAGAGCGAGAAGCGCCGAAAAAACCAGCAACATCACCAGAACTCCGAGCGCGAGGGAGAGCACGAGCCGCCAAAAGAGATAAATGAGAAATGACCCGGCGTCCCGGCTGGCCATTTTGATCAGCCGCTTCCAGGCGGGTAAAACGGTGAGCTTCTCAGCGTACATGATGGGGACCACCAGGTCATCCGTCAGGGTCACTAACACTGCCAGCGCCACGCCCACCAGAATGTCAAGCGACAGCGTGGCGCCCAGCAGGATCCAAAATGAGAAAGACCGCAGCCCGGCGGCCGCAGAAGCATGAAGGTAGGGAAACGCCAGCAAGGAAACAAAGGTCACGAGGGCGCCAACTGACCCCAACGTCACCAGGAGCCATCGGAAATAGGAATTGCGGAAAGCCTTTGTCGGTCCCCAGACCGGACGCAACGCAAAGCGTCTAAGGATGATCGATCCGACCAGAACCATGCGGAACGAAGCGCGGAGAAAAAGGATGAGGATGCCGGCGCTAAAAGCCATCACACCGGCCGCCGCTACCAGCCAGAGGTGCATTGCCAGATAATCACGAGCCCGCGCCGCGAATGCTTCCAAGCGGAGGCCGCTCGGCAGAGCTCCCAGGCTCCAATCAAATGCAGCCGACGGCGTCCCGCCACCCAGCACCAAACAGAGCAAGCTAAACTTCAGCCATTGCCCGGCACGGAATGGGCCCAGCAACAAGTCAACGCTGTCGTGCATCGCGGCGGATGCAGCCGCAGCCACCGAGGACTTACGCCGAGTTTGGAATTCTTCGGTTCTTGACGTCCCGGCGGCGACAATTGGGGGAATCCGGTCCAAAGTTTTCCGTTCTCTCGCTTGGCGTCCTCCCGCCACTTCTTTACACGCAGGCGCGAAGGCGCTCCCCGGGCGCCAGCGTGGCGGCTTGGAAAACGTGAAAAAACCAACAGGAACAAGCTCAATCGCCAGGATGCGCGAAGGGCAAGTTACTCATCTCATTTGCAGCGCTTCGCGCCGCGCACCAAAATTTCTCTAAGGTTTCAAGCAGCCATCCGCGCCATGGGCCGCCGCTTTCTGCTGCCGGCCATTCCGGCTGACACCGAACGAAATGGAATATCGCAGTCTCCAGGCGAAGCCCTCACCCAGAGTGCGTCGCATGAGCTTTGGCCGGTTGACGGCCCTTTGCCTGTTCTTGATACACCTTTTCCCATTCTGCCCGCTTGCCGTGAACATATTTCCTGGCTTCTTCGAGCGAGCGAAACTCGCGCGTTCCTTTGATCCGGTTACAAGGCTGGCAAGACGTCACCTGGTTATCCAACTCCGGCGCCCCGCCACGGGCGTAAGCATGGACGTGATCGACCGTCAGCAGCATCCAGTTCTCGAAGCTGGAGAGCATGTCAACGCCGCAATACTGGCATTTGAAATGGTCTCTATCAAATACTTGCAGAGCTTCCCGGCGTTTCAATTGGGGAACATTTCCAAAAACCATCCGGTGAATTTTCTTGAGAGGCATAACCACCTCCTGATGTGACAGGAGCCGGAGGGTTCAACTTCCGGTTCACGGCGCAGAAACGGAACATGTGAATCCTTCCAGCTCTGCCGTTAAAGTAAGGCTATCTTAACTCCGATCAACGGCGAAATCCAGCCGCTTCTTGGGTAGTGGGTCAGTTTGCTGTAGCAGCAGAACTGACCGACTACCTCGCAGGCAGCAGCCGGTAGCGACGCACGGCCTTCCAGCCGCCACCAAAAGGAGACGGGTTCCTGAAATCTTGCTTAAAAAACAAGAAGTAACTTTCTTCGATTGCAGTAGGCCAAAGCCGCGGCCTGTGTTCGGAATCGGACACTCCCATCCCAAACCCGGACAGTCCGCTCCTTTCACGGCTCGATAATTGTTGGGTAATGTGTTCAGCGTAAAGAACTTCGTGAGAATGTTGCATTGGCAGACAACTTGCCATTCATACGATTGAGATTTTCCGGTAGTGTCGCAGTCTGCTGTAGCGGCGCTCTATGAGCGCCGGAAACCGTTGAGGATCCAAGCTCGGC
>Ga0307374_10000846_pt1 | contig 57459 bp, 45 predicted proteins | sample OX3MG_FD_202532 | JGI IMG/M metagenome (GOLD analysis project Ga0307374, IMG submission 202532) | Soil microbial communities from Risofladan, Vaasa, Finland - OX-3 | ecosystem: Environmental > Terrestrial > Soil > Coastal area > Acid sulfate soil | place: Finland: Risofladan, Vaasa | collected...
ATGGCCAGGCGTTCATGCTGGTCGAAGCGCTGACCGTATTCCTTGCGCTGATCGGCACGACGCTTAGCTGCATCAACACCGGAGCGCGCGTGACCTACGCGATGGGCCGCGATGAAGAAGTGCCGGAACATTTCGGGTTCCTGCACGGCAAGAACCTGACTCCGCATCGCGCAATTTGGGCGCTCGCCTGCATCTCCGCAGTGCTGGGTGCGTACGCGGCGCTATTCTACTTCGCCGGCGGTTCGGCGCCCGACGACAAGACTATCGCCACGTTGCCGCACAACCTGTGGTACGCGGTCGGCATGAGCTCGAATGCGAGCCTCTCGGCGCTGCCCAACGGCTTGCTGCTGGTGACGCTGACCTCTAACTTCGGGACCTTCCTGCTCTATGGGTTGACGAACATCGTATGTATCGTGGCCTTCCGCGAGCACGAATCCTTCCATGGCTTCAAGCACGTGGTTGTCCCGGTGTTCGGCGCGATCGCGAACTTCGCCTGCCTTGCCTTTTACGTAATCGGACCTCTGGAAGGCCTGGGCAGCGTTAAGGAACCGCTGCTGGCGGTCGGAATCTCGATCGTCTGGGCGGTCTATGGGGCGATCTACTTCATCCGCAACTCGAAGAAGAAGGGGAAATCAACAATACTGGTCGCCAAACCGGCGTAACGAGCCACGCCGGTTGTAACCCCGGGGGCGGACGGTGCTTTGACGCCGTCCGCCCCAACCCTTTTGCGAGCGCCGTGATAGAATTGCGTCCGTGTCTGAATCCGAGAACAAGCAGCCGTCCGCCGAACCCGCGCCGCACGCGGGTGTTTTCGATCTGGCGCTCTTGTCGGATGTTGGAACCAATCGGCCTGACAATGAAGACTCTTGCGGGCATCTTATAGAGGGCCCCGACTCGGTGGTGTTTGCGGTTGCCGACGGGATCGGCGGCTATGAGGGTGGCGAGGTTGCCAGCGCGATGGCGATCGAATTGACGCTCCAGGCATGGCGCGAAAGTCCCGCCACCTGGGGACCCGCGAAGCGTCTGGTCCGCGCGGTGCAGTTCGCCAATATCGAGATTCATAACCGCGCACTTGCCGTGCCGGAACTGCGCCGGATGGGCACCACGCTGACGGCGGTAACAGTCGATAAAGGAATGCTCGCGGCCGCGCACGTCGGCGATTGCCGCCTGTACCTGGCGCGGCATCACAAAATCTCGCAGCTCACCAAGGATCACACGATGGTCGCCGAAAAAGTCCGGATGGGACTGCTCAGCGCCGAGCGCGCGCGCAATCATCCGGAGCGCTCGATGCTGGTGCGGAGCATCGGGCAGGAGCTGATCGTGTCGGTGGACCGGATCTCGATACCGCTGCTGCGCGGCGATCGGCTGATCCTATGCAGCGACGGACTGCATGGAGTGCTGCGCGACAACGAAATCGAGCAGATGACTCGTGATCTCGCGCCCACCGCCGCGTGCCGAACGCTGGTCGAGACCGCCAACGAACGCGGGACGGCCGACAATCTGACCGTCGCGGTATTCACGATGCTGGCGGATACGGGGCTGAGTCCCACGGCGTCAGGATGGCGCGCGAAGCTTGGCAGGATGTTCGGCACAGCCGCCAGGGGCGGCGCATCGCGGTGAGCAGGGCGTGAGACATACGCTGCAATTGCGGCTGGTCTGCGCCGTCGCGGCGTGGTAACTTCCGCGCCCAGACCCCATCTCTGCCAGGCAAAAAATCCATGCGCGAGGTCAGCGTCGGCGAAACCCTCGATCAGTACAAGCTTACCGAGGTAATCGCGCGCAGCGGGATGGCGTCGATTTTCAAGGCGATCGACACCGAGAGCGGGCAGACCGTCGCGATTAAAGTTCCCTACCTGCAATTCGAGAGCGACGTAATCTTCTACAGCCGCTTCCAGCGTGAAGAGGAAGTAGTCCGCCGCCTCGACCATCCCAATATCATCAAGGTCCTGACTCCCCGGCACAAAAGCCGGATGTATATCGCGATGGAGTTCGTGGACGGCATCTCGATGCGCGAGCTGATGCGGCGCGAACGGCCGATGCGGCCGGAAAAAGCGCTCGGATACGCGATCCAGATTTGCGAGGCCCTGGTTTACATGCACGCCGAGAAAGTCGTGCATCGCGATCTCAAGCCGGAAAATATTCTCGCCACCGGCGACGGCACGCTCAAGATCATGGACTTCGGAATCGCGCTCGATGAATCGGCGCGGCGGCTCACCTGGTCGGGTCTCTCGTCAACCATCGGCACGCCCGACTACATGGCGCCCGAGCAGGTCAGCGGACGGCGTGGCGATGCCCGCACCGACATCTATGCACTTGGCGTGATGCTGTACGAGATGTTGACCGCGAACCTGCCGTACATGGGCACCAATGTTTACAACGTGATGCGCGCGAAGACCAACGAAGATCCTCATCCGCCGACTGAGTTCGTCAAGGATCTCGATCCCAAGCTCGAGGAGATTATCCTGCACGCAATCGAGCGGTCGCCCAAAAACCGTTACGCGAGCGCCGCCGAGATGCTGGCCGATATGCGCGATCCCGCGCGCGTGGTTGCGCGCGGGCGCGCCGAGCATCTTAAGCCGCGCAGCTTGCGCGCTCTAAAAATCCGGCGCGGGTTGGGGTTCGCCTTTTTTTTCGCGTCGTTGATCGGATTCTTCGTGTTCCTGATCTGGCTCGCCAACCGCTATCCGGCGGCGCACGTACCGCCGCGCAAATCATTCCGAGGGGAAATGAGATGACACGCCGCCGCTCGAGTTGCACTCTTTGCGCCCTCGCGATCGTCGTCGCAGCCCCGATGCTGCTCGGCGCAAGCCGGGCGCACGCGCAGTCCGCGTCGCCCGCGATCGGGCTCGATCAATCGCTCAATCTGGCCTGGGTGCTGATCGCGGGATTTCTCGTGATGTTCATGCAGGTTGGTTTCGCGATGGTCGAAACCGGATTCACGCGAGCCAAAAATGCGGTCAACACGATGGCGATGAACCTGCTCATCTATCCGATCTGCGTCATCGGATTCTGGCTCACCGGCTACGCGTTCATGATGGGCGGAGTGCATCAGTGGCCCTCGCTCGGCTCCGCCCAGATCGGGCATCACGAACTCGCCCTGACGATCGGCGGCCACGCCTGGGGAATTCTCGGGTTCAGCAAATTCGCGCTCGCCAGTATCAGCCACGATCCGGCGAGCCTCGGGATGTTCCTGTTCGCCGTGGTGTTCATGGATACCGCCGCAACCATCCCGACCGGGGCGATGGCTGAGCGGTGGAAGTTCTCCGCGTTCTTCATCTACGGATGCTTCATGGCGATGTTCCTGTACCCGCTTTATGGCAACTGGGTATGGGGCGGGGGATGGCTCTCGCAGCTTGGGGTCAACCTTGGCCTGGGCCACGGGCACGTCGATTTCGCGGGATCGTCGGTGGTCCACATGACCGGCGGAGTAATCGCGCTGGCCGGCGTGATCGTGCTCGGCCCGCGCATCGGAAGATTTCGCCGCGACGGCGCAATCGGGGCGCTGCCCGGGCATAACCTGCCGATGGCCGTCGTCGGAACGCTGATCCTCGCGTTCGGATGGTTCGGGTTCAACGCGGGCTCGACGCTGGCGGCGACCGACTCGCGCATCGGCGTGATCGCGGCGAACACGATGCTCTCGTCGTCGGCGGGTGCGCTCGCCGCGCTGCTCTACCTGTGGCATCGCTACAAAAAACCGGACATCGCGATGGCGAGCAACGGGCTGCTGGGCGGATTGGTGGCGATCACGGCGCCATGCGCATTCGTGACGCCGGCGGCGGCGGTGCTGATCGGCACAATCGCGGGGTTGCTGGTGGTCGCGGCGGTAATCGGGCTCGAGCGGCACTTGCGCCTCGACGATCCGGTTGGCGCGATCGCGGTGCACGGCGCGTGCGGAGTTTGGGGGTCGCTTGCGCTCGGAATATTCGCTGACGGCAGTTACGGCGACGGGTGGAACGCCGTGGCGGGTCCCGTGCGCGGGCTGCTCTACGGCGACCCGGGCCAATTCGTCGCGCAGCTTATCGGTGTCAGCGTCAACTTTATCGTGGTATTCGGACTGGCGTGGACGTTCTTTACGATCGTCGAGCGAACCATCGGAAATCGCGTACTGGCGGAAGTGGAATGGTCGGGGCTAGATGCGCTTGAAATGGGCAGCGACGCGTATCCGCACGTGTGAGCCGAGTCTCTGTGGCGCGCGGCCTTTGCCGCGCGGTCATGCGCGAGCCGCAATCGGATTGGCGCTCGCGCTCGGCGTCGCCGGCGCCGCCAGCCCCGCGCGCGGGCAGGTCGGAGCACGCGTCTTTTCCGACACGCTGGTCACTCAGGATCCAAATCCCGCCAATGAGTTGGAGCTGCTCCCCGGATGGACGCGGGGATCGGGGCAGACCGGGTTTTCGTTCTCTTTCGAACTCGAAAAGAAGCTCAGCCAGAACACCAGCCTGCAACTCTCCGACGCGATCAACGATCCGACCAGCCGCAGATTGCGCGCCACCACCGGGCTCTCGAACCTTGAGGTCTTGGCAAAGTGGGCGTTCTACAAATCAGACAAGCACGAGATGCGAATCGCGATCGGACCGGATCTGTTTCTGCCGACCGGCGAGATTGCGGCCGGCGCCGACGGCCACGCGCGCGGCGGACCGCTCCTGATGTTCGCAAAGGGGATGGGCGATCTGCCCACGGACGGCCCGCTATTCTATCTGCGCCCGATCGCGATTCAGGCCGACGCCGGATACCTGCCCACCTGGAGCGGCTACGAGAGCGACGTTGCCCAGGCGGACGTGGCGCTGTCGTACTCGATGCCGTATCTGGCGGCCTCGGGCGATCCCGTATCGCGCGTGCCGATCGTTTCAGGCTTGGTGCCGATCGTCGAATTCAACTATCAGCAGGTAATTGACGGACGCTCCGACAAGACGCCGCCTGAATTTCTGATCACGCCCGAGCTCGGCTATCAAACCGATTCCTACCAGCTCACGATCGGCGGGCAGTTCGGACTCAACGGCTATGCGCACAGCGACGAGAAGTCGGCAGTGGTGGGTATGTTGAGCCTGTACCTGGCGCATATCATACCAGCGACGCGATGGACTCCATTCTGAGCGCGGTTCGGGCTTGACGCCGATTTCGCGCATCTGCGATAGCAACTTCATCACGATCATTTTCCCGGGAGCGCGGAGGTTCACATGGCTTACAGCGATATTCTGTACGAGAAGCACGACAAGGTCGCGACGATAACGATCAATCGTCCGCATGCGATGAATTCCGGCACGATTCGGACCTGGGCCGAGATTGGCCAGGCGTTCGGCGAAGCCGAGCACGACGATTCGGTTCACGTGGTGGTCATCACCGGCGCGGGGCGCGCGTTCTGCGCCGGCGACGACGTGAAGGAGATTTTCCTCAACCCCGAATTTCGCGACGCCAAACCGTCCAAGCGCAGCGAAGTAGAGGAGTGGCGAACGCATCAGCCGGTCGCACTGGATTTTCTCGTCACCTATCCCAAGCCGACTATCGCGTCGGTCAATGGCGCCGCGGTCGGCTACGGATGCGATATCGCGCTGATGTGCGACATGCGCATCTGCTCGGACCAAGCCCGCTTCGGCGAGGTGTTCATCCGCCGTGGATTGATTCCCGAGGCGGGCGGCCTGCTCGTGCTGCCGCGTCTGGTTGGGCTGGCGCGCGCGTATGAGCTGATCCTGAGCGGCGACATTATCGACGCGAAGGAAGCCGAACGAATCGGGATGGTGAACAAAGTGGTGCCGCACGAGCAGCTTGGCGCGGCGACCGCGGCGTTCGCGCAGAAGATCGCGGCGCAAGCTCCGCTGGCGCAGCGCCTTGCCAAGGAAGCGCTGCGGGTCGGGTTGAATTTGAATCTGCAATACTTCTTCGATTATCAGCGCCACGGACAGCGGATGATGCTAACGTCGCAGGATCATCTGGAAGGCGCCAAGTCGTTCGTCGAAAAGCGCGCCGCCGTTTTCAAGGGCGAATAGTCAGTTCGGAGCAGTCGGGAAAGGCTGGGGGATAATGAAGAGTCGCGTTCTGGGCGTTATCGCACTTGCGGTGGTTTGCGCATCGTGCGGCGGAAGCAGCCGAGGACCGACGGGCACTAAGACCTTCACTCAGGTCGCGCTCGGCGGCGGTTCGGCGCTGGAAACCGCGGAGATCTGGACGCCATAAAGGATGCTCACAGGGGAAAGCGATGAATCGACGACTTCTGCTTGTGTTTTCGCTCGCGGCGATTCTCGCCGCACCTGCCGTCGCGCGCGCCGTCGACTCCGCCGCCATCGCGAAACGCGCGGCGATATTGTTGCCGCAGAACCGTGTCCAAGCCTTTCGCAACATGGACGCGTTCTTTCCCTATCACGTCATCAAGCGCGGAGGACCGGTCGCCGAATTGCCGGGCATGTCGCAAAAGCTCGAGGTCAGCTACAAGTTCAAGGGCAAGCGCCGCACCCTGGACGATTTGCTCGCGCGAACTCGCACCCAGGGATTTCTGGTGATCAAAGACGGCAAGATCGTCGATGAACGCTACTTCAACGGCGCCAACGACAAAACGAAATTCACCTCGTGGTCGGTCGCCAAGTCGTTCACCTCGACTCTGGTCGGCCTTGCGCTGGCCGACGGCAAGATCAAGAGCCTGGACGATCCGATCACCGAATATCTGCCCGAGCTGAAGGGCTCCGGTTACGACGGCGTGCCGATCAATGACATTCTCGAAATGTCCTCGGGAGTGAAATTCTCCGAAGAATACGGCATCGACAGTTCCGACGTGATGATCATGTGGGACAAGACGATGACCGAGCAGTCGCAGACGTTCGCTGAATACGCCAGCAGCCTCGGCCGCAGCGAAAAGCCGGGCAGCAAATTCGTCTATCGCAGCGTCGATACCGCCGTGCTCGCGATGCTCGTGAAGCGCGTGACCGGCAAGCCGCTCGCGCAAATGCTCAGCGAACGCATCTGGCAGCCGCTCGGGATGGAGCAGGACGCGACCTGGCTTACCGATCGCCCCGGCTCCAACGCATTGGAAGCGGGCGATTGCTGCATCAATGCAACGCTGCGCGACTATGCGCGCTTCGGGCTATTGTTTCTGCACGACGGCAAGGCGGGCGACAGGCAGCTTGTTCCGGCGGCGTGGGTGACGGCCGCCACCAATCCGCAGAGTCGCCAAGTCGGATGGGGTCATCTCTTCCCCGGCGATCCCGGCGCGTACGGCGATCAATGGTGGCTCATCTATCCCGGCGCGGGCCATGCCTACTCGGCCGAGGGCGTGTTCTTTCAGTTCATTTACGTCTGCCCGAAATACAACATGGTGATCGTCAAGACCAGCGCCTACGACGATTTTTGGGACGACCAGCTCGGCATCGAGCAATTGGTCGCCTTCGACGCGATTGGCCAGGTCCTGACGAAACACTGATCGCCCGTCACGCTTAAAGCCGAAGGCAATGCGGCAGCATCAGCGGACCAGGCGTAATCTGAAAGCTCACAGTTCCGACGATTAGTGAGGTGCTGACGCATGTGCGCCTGAAGGATGACGGATTGGTTTCGTCGAATTTCGATAAAATACTGTTTTATTTGTGTTCCACCTCTGTTATCCTTGACTTAATCCAGCTTCCTCATTATCTTTACCAAACCTTATCGAGGATTGCCTTATGAAATTAGGCGGCGATATCCCAGAACTCGACGCCATCGACCTGCAGATTCTCAGCATCCTGCAGGCCAACGGCCGCATTGCGCACGTCAAGCTTGCCGAACAGGTCGGGCTCTCGGCGCCTTCGGTGATCGAGCGCGTCAAGAAGCTCGAAGATAATGGCGTAATTGCCGGCTATCACGCTTCGCTCGATGCGCGCCGGCTCGGCAAGGATGTGACCGCGTTCATCGGGGTTTCGATCGCGCATCCGAAAACTATCGGACTGTTCGAGCAGAGCGTCGATCAACTCGACGACGTCCTCGAGTGTCATCACGTCACGGGTCAGCACACGATTCTCCTCAAGATCAAAACCGACAACACTTCGTCGCTCGAGCGGCTCATCAGCGCGATCCGCTCGATCGAGGGAGTGGCGCGGACGGAGACGATGGTGGTGCTTTCGACCCATACCGAGCGCAGCCAGATTGCGGTGCATCCAAACGGCGAGGCGTCCGAGCCGGGCAACGGCCACGGCCGCCGCAGCCGTCACAGTGCATCGCCGAAGCCGGTTGCGCTCCCTGACCCGAGACGGATGTGAACCATGCACAATCGGAGCAGTCTTCCCGAGCGCGAGGGCCTGTACGATCCCGCACATGAGCATGACGCGTGTGGAGTCGGCTTCGTCGTCAACATCAAGGGTGAGCGTTCCCATGATATCGTCGCCAAGGCGCTGCAAGTCCTCGACAACCTGACCCATCGGGGCGCCTGCGGATGCGATCCCAGCTCGGGCGACGGCGCCGGAATCTTGATTCAGATTCCGCACGAATTTTTGAGCCGTGAAGCGGCTAAGTGTGGCTTCGATCTTCCTGCGCCCGGCCAGTACGGAGTCGGGCAGGTCTTTCTGCCGCTCGACGCGAACAAGCGCGCCGCCTGTGAAACCGTATTCGAGAAAATCGTGCGCGAGGAAGGCCTGCGCGTCTTCGGATGGCGCACGGTTCCGGTTGTCGCCAGCGCCTGCGGCGAGATCGCGCGGCGCGGGCTGCCCGAGGTCCGGCAGGTATTCATCGGACCCGGCGCCGGCGTCGCCGACCAGGAGGCGCTCGAGCGCAAGCTCTATGTAATTCGCAAGCGCGCCTTCCGCGCCATCGACGATCTCGGGCTGGCGGGACAGGAGCTCTTCTACTTCTGCTCGCTTTCGACTCTGACGATTGTTTACAAGGGCCAACTCATCTCGCATCAGATCCCGAAGTTCTATCCCGACCTGCTCGATCCCGCGCTTGCGAGCGCGCTGGCGATGGTTCATCAGCGCTTCTCGACCAACACGTTCCCGTCATGGGATCGGGCGCATCCGTTCCGCTTGCTGAGCCACAATGGCGAGATCAACACGCTGCGCGGAAACGAGAACTGGATGCACGCGCGGCAGATGATGTTTTCGTCGCCGCTGTTTGGCGCCGATATTGCCAAGCTTCCGCCGATCGTCGAGCCCACCCAGACCGACTCGGCCAAGTTCGACAACGTGCTCGAGCTGCTGGTGCGCACCGGGCGTCCGATCGCGCACGCCGTGATGATGATGATCCCGGAGGCATGGCAGAACGACGCGCAGATGAGCGCGAGCAAGCGCGCGTTCTATGAATTTCACGCCTCGATGATGGAGCCGTGGGACGGTCCCGCCTCGATCGCCTTTACCGACGGGGTCCGGATTGGCGCCGTGCTCGATCGCAACGGTCTGCGCCCCTCGCGTTACACGGTGACCAAGGACGGGCTGGTCGTGATGGCGTCCGAGACGGGCGTGCTCGATATTCCGCCCGAGCAGGTCGCGAGCAAGGGCCGCCTGCAACCGGGCCGAATGTTTTTGGTCGATACCGCTTTAGGCCGGATCGTTCAGGACGAGGAAATCAAGGAAGGCTTTGCCGCGCGGCAGCCGTATCGCACCTGGCTGGACGAAAATCTGCTCAAGCTCGAGGAACTGCCCGCGCCGCCCAGCGCGCCGGCGATCGCCGGATTCGAGGGACTCGATCTGCTCAAGCAGCAGCAGGCCTTCGGTTACACGATCGAAGATCTGAAACTGATTCTCGCGCCGATGGCGGTGAATGCGCAGGAGCCGGTTGGCTCGATGGGCACCGACACTCCGCTGGCGGTGTTGTCCGACAAAGCGCCGCCGCTGTTCAACTACTTCAAGCAACTTTTCGCGCAGGTCACCAATCCTCCGATCGATCCGATCCGGGAAGAGCTGGTGACCTCGGCCGAGACGACGATTGGTTCCGAGCAGAACCTGTTCGAGGAATCGCCGGCGCATTGCCGCCAGTTGCGGCTCAAGACCCCGATCGTCACCAACGAAGAGCTCGAGCAAATCAAGCGCCTGGCGGAGCCGGGCCTGCGCGCGATCACGCTGCCGATCCTTTACCGGGTAAGCGGCGGAGAAACGGGCTTGCGCAGCGCGCTCGACGAGTTGTGCGCCAAATCCTCCAAGGCGATCACGGACGGATTTACGATTATCGTGCTCTCGGACCGGGGCGTGAACTCCGAGTTCGCGGCGATTCCGAGCCTGCTCGCAACCGCCGCCGTGCATCATCATCTGATCCGCGAAGGCACGCGCACGCGATGCGGAATCGCGGTCGAGTCGGCTGAGCCGCGCGAGGCGATGCACTGTTGCCTGCTGGCCGGTTATGGCGCGGGCGCGATAAATCCGTACCTCGCGTACGCGACCCTGGCCGGAATGATCGAAGACGGGCGCCTGTCCGATATCGACGAGGACACCGCCGTCCATAATTTCATCAAGGCCGCCACCAAGAGCATGATCAAGGTGGCGTCGAAGATGGGAATCTCGACGATCCAGAGCTATCGCGGCGCGCAAATCTTCGAAGCGATTGGCCTGAACCGCGAAGTAATCGACCGGTACTTCACCTGGACGGCCTCGCGCGTGGGTGGCGTTGGGCTTGAGACGATTGCGCGCGAGACCGCGGTGCGCCATCGGCACGCATTCGAAATCCAGCCCAATCTCGACGGCGAGCTCGACGCCGGCGGCTTCTACCAGTGGCGCCGCCGCGGCGAGTTCCACATGTATAATCCCAACACGATCGCGAAGCTCCAGCATTCCGTGCGCTCCGGCAGTTACCGGATGTTCAAGGAGTACACGCGCCTGGTCGATGAGCAGAGCCGCAACCTTGCGACGCTGCGGTCGCTGCTGAAGTTCAAACTGGAGCGGTCTCCTGTTCCAATCGAGGAAGTCGAGCCCGCCGCCGAGATCGTCAAACGATTCAAGACCGGCGCGATGTCATTTGGATCGATCGGCAAAGAGGCGCACGAGAACCTTGCGATCGCGATGAACCGGCTCGGAGGAAAGAGCAACACCGGTGAGGGCGGCGAAGATCCCGCGCGGTTCGCGCGCGACCCCAACGGCGATTGGCGCCGCAGCGCGATCAAGCAGGTCGCGTCGGCGCGCTTCGGCGTGACCAGCCATTACCTGGTCAACGCCGACGAACTCCAAATCAAGATGGCGCAAGGCGCCAAGCCGGGCGAAGGCGGCCAGTTGCCAGGGCACAAGGTTGACGATTTCATCGCCAAGATCCGCTACTCGACGCCGGGTGTTGGACTCATCTCGCCGCCGCCGCATCACGATATCTATTCGATCGAAGACCTGGCCCAGCTCATCCACGATTTGAAGAATGCGAACAATCGCGCGCGGATCAGCGTCAAGCTCGTCGCCGAAGTCGGCGTCGGCACTATCGCCGCGGGCGTCGCCAAGGCCAAGGCCGACGTCGTCCTGATTAGCGGTTACGACGGCGGCACCGGCGCGTCGCCCCTGCAATCGATCAAGCACGCGGGCGTTCCGTGGGAGCTCGGGCTGGCCGAGACCCAGCAAGTGCTGGTGATGAATGGCCTGCGCGGGCGGATCCGCGTCGAGACCGACGGCCAGTTGAAAACCGGACGCGACGTGGCGATCGCGGCTCTGCTTGGCGCCGAGGAATTTGGCTTCGCGTCGGCCGCGCTGGTCGCCTCGGGTTGCATCATGATGCGCGTGTGCCACCTCAACACCTGCCCGGTCGGAATCGCGACTCAGGATCCCGAGCTGCGCAAGAAGTTCGAAGGCAAGCCTGAGCACGTGGTCAACTTGATGATGTTTATCGCCGACGAATTGCGCGAATACATGGCCGCGCTCGGCTTTCGCACCGTGGCCGAGATGGTCGGGCACGTGGAATGCCTGGAGACCAACGATGCGGTCGAGCATTGGAAGGCGCGCAACGTCGATCTGAGCAGTATCCTGCACAAGCCCGACGCGGCCGCCGATGAGCCGCTGCACGCGGTCGAGTCGCAGGATCACGGACTCGACCAGGCGCTCGACAATCAACTGATCGAACTCGCGCGCGACGCCCTGGAGCATCGCCGCCCGGTCGAGATTCATCTGCCGATCCGCAACGTCAACCGAACCGCGGCAACGATGCTGTCGGCCGAGATCTCGCGCCGCTTCGGCGCCGAGGGACTGCCGCCCTACACGATCCAGATTCATTTCAAAGGCTCGGCGGGACAGAGCTTTGGCGGATGGCTGGCGCCGGGAATCGCGCTCTATCTCGAAGGCGCCGCCAACGACTACTGCGGCAAGGGCCTTTCCGGCGGATTCATGGCGGTGCGTCCGCCGCAACAAGCCACCTTCAAGGCCGAGGAGAATATCCTTATCGGCAACACCGCGCTCTACGGAGCTACCGGCGGTGAGGCGTTCTTTCGCGGCGTTGCCGGAGAGCGTTTCGCGGTGCGCAACAGCGGCGCGCACGCCGTCGTCGAAGGCGTGGGCGATCACGGCTGCGAGTACATGACGCGCGGACTGGTCGTCGTGCTAGGCCTGACCGGACGCAACTTCGCGGCCGGGATGTCGGGCGGCGTTGCCTACGTGCTCGATGAGGACGGAAGCTTCGCGCCCCGCTGCAATACGGGGATGGTCGAGCTGGGTCAGGTCACCGACCCGGACGACCTCAAGCAGTTGCACGCGCTCATCTTGCGCCATCGGCAGTACACCCAGAGCGCGGTTGCGGCGCGAATTCTGGCCGACTGGGATTCATACTCCACAAAGTTTGTGAAGGTGCTGCCCACCGAGTACCGCATGGTGCTCGAGCGCCAGCATCTGGGCCGCGGCAACGACATGGCGCGGCTGGCCGCGGTTTGATCGGCGAGCGAACGGACGACGGCGAACGCATAGCGAGCAGGAGAGTCGTTTTCGATGGGAAAGATCACGGGCTTCATGGAGATCAAGCGCGAGACGCCGGCCCGGCGTCCCGTCGCTGAACGCCTTAAGGACTGGCGCGAGTTTGATCTCAAAATGCCCGAAGATAAACTTGCCAAGCAGGGCGCGCGATGCATGGATTGCGGAATTCCCTTCTGCCACAAGGGATGCCCGCTCGGCAATATCATTCCCGACTGGAACGATCTGATTTACCGGGGCAGGTGGCGCGACGCGATCGAGCGGCTGCATTCGACCAACAATTTTCCCGAGTTCACCGGCCGCGTTTGTCCCGCGCCGTGCGAAGAAGCCTGCGTCCTCAACATCAATAACGATCCCGTCACGATCAAACTCATCGAAAAAAATATTATCGATCACGCCTGGACCGAGGGATGGATCGCGCCGCAGCCGCCCACGCGCAAGACCGGAAAGCGCGTCGCCGTGGTCGGCTCGGGTCCGTCGGGACTCGCCTGCGCGCAGCAGCTAGCGCGTGCCGGTCATTCGGTCACGCTTTACGAGCGCTCGGATCGGGTTGGCGGACTGCTGATGTACGGGATTCCAGACTTCAAGCTCGAAAAGCGCCACGTGCTGCGCCGCGTCGAGCAGATGCGCGCCGAGGGCGTCGAGTTCGTCACCAACTGCCGCGTCGGAATTGACCTCCACGCCGACGAGCTGCGCAAACGGCACGACGCCGTCTGCCTGACGCTTGGCGCGACCAAGCCGCGCGACCTGCCGATGCCCGGGCGCGAATTGAGCGGGATTCATTTCGCGATGGATTTTCTTCCGCAACAGAACAAACGCGGCTTCGGCGACACTATCGATCCAGGCCTTGCGCTCACCGCGCAGGGCAAGCGCGTCGTCATCCTGGGCGGCGGCGACACCGGCTCGGACTGCCTTGGAACCTCGAATCGCCAGGGCGCGGTGAGCGTCAGCCAGTTCGAGCTGTTGCCGATGCCGCCCGAGAGCCGCACCGCCGACATGCCGTGGCCGGATTGGCCGATGATCCTGCGCACCTCGAGCTCGCACGAAGAAGGCGTGCTCCGCGACTGGAGCATCAACACCAAGCGTTTCAGCGGCGCAAACGGCCAGGTCAAAAAGCTGCACGGCGTGCGCCTCAACTGGAAGCACGAGGGCGGCCGCAACGTGATGGAGGAGATTGCGGGCAGCGAGTTCGAGATCGATTGCGATCTGGTTTTGCTGGCGCTCGGCTTCCTCGGCCCCGAACCCGCAGGGATTATCTCCGAGCTTGGGCTGAAGCTCGACGCGCGCAGCAATATCGCGACCGAGAATTACGCTGCGAGCGTGCCCGGAGTTTTCGCGGCTGGCGACGCGCGGCGCGGCCAGTCGCTGGTGGTGTGGGCAATCTGGGAAGGCCGCGAATGCGCCCGCGCGTGCGACGCCTATCTGATGGGCGAGACATTTCTTCCGACCAGCCCGGAACTTTAGCTCTGGCGTCGGCGCGCCGCCGCCTCTTAACGAGGCTCGCGCGCTATCCCTCGGTTCGGGCGGAGCGCGATCGGGTCAGCCCGCACGCAACACGGCGGCAGCTCGTGCCGGTTCGATTTCACCGTAGCGCGTCAGAGGATCGAACAGTTCGAGTATCGTGCGATCGCCCGACGTGATGCCGCGCAGCGGCCTGTGGCGCAGGTGAGTCTCGGCGAAAAGGTGCGCGACCACGGCCTTGCGGCCGCTTGCGTGATGGCGCAGCTCCCATTGCGCCTCCTCAAGCAGCAATGCTGCCGCAGCCACGTCGGCGAGGTAATTACCGAAGGTTCTCGCGCGAAGCTGAGCAAGGTCGCGATCCGCTCGGGACAGGAACTGCAGCGCCTGGCGCAGGTCGCGCAGGCCCTCCGCCACAGTTTCGCGAACCGGGCCGAGCTCCGCGCCGACGCTGTCGATTCGTTCTGTAAGCGCCGCAAACGTGCCTTCCATCACCTGTTCGTTGCGCAATGCGCGCAGGATATCGAGACAGATGATGTTCTCGGTGCCTTCCCAGATGGTGTTGCACTGTGCGTCGCGAAGTTGGCGTGCCAGCGGCCAATTCTCGATGTACCCGTTTCCGCCATGCACCTCGATGGCTTGGGATGCGAGCTCGACGCCGCGGCGGGTCGCCCGCAGCTTCGCGGCCGGGACCAGCACACGAGCGACCGCGCCGTCGCCGTTCGCGGAGGCAAACACCAGCGCGGCGGCGGCTTCGAGTTCGACCACCATCCCGACCAGCGTCTCCCGCATCATCGGCAGCTCGTCTATCCGCTTGCCGAAGGCGCGCCGATGCGCCGCGAAAATGGCGGATTCGAGGAACACGCGGCGCATTATCCCGAGACCCATCACGGCGACGCCGCGGCGCGAATCGTTGACCATCTCCATCATCCGGTTGATCCCGCGGCCGTCGGTTGCGGAGCCGTCGCCCGCGAGCAGAAATGCCTCGGCGTCCACAAAGTCGGCCTCGGCGCTCGGCACCGCGCGCGTGCCAAGCTTGTCCTTGAGGCGGCGGATGCTGATGCCGTTGCGCGAACCGTCGCGCCGATAGCGCGGAACCAGGAACAGCGCCACTCCGCGCAGCCCTTCGGGTCCGCCATCGGGGCGCGCAAGCGTCACGATCGCGCCGGCGTCGATATTCGAGCAAAACCACTTCGAACCATTGAGAATCCAGCCTTCGCCGTCGCGGCGCGCCACCGTGGTGAGCGTGCCAAGGTCGGAGCCGCCGGTCTTCTCGGTCATGAACATCGCGCCGTCCCATGCGCCGTCAAAGTGCGGCGCGGTAAGGTGCGTCAGGAACTGCTGCTTGATCTCGGGAGTCCCAAACCGGTTGACGAGGCCAATCACCCCGCTGGTCATCCCGATCGAGCAGAGCATCCCGGTCTCGGCCTGCGAGAGCAAATAGTTCGTTGCGGTTGCCAGGATATCGGGTAGCTTCCGGCCGCGTCGGCGCGCTTCCTGATGAAGACGTGGACCGCTTACGCCCGCTTCCCACAGGTCTCGCTTGGTCGCAAGCGCCGCGGGATGGTGGCGCACTTCATCGATCTGCTCGCCCCAACGGTCAAACTTGACGAGTTCGGGTGGATGCTTGTCGGTGACTTCGGCCCGTTCGGCAATCGGTCCTCCACACAGCGCGCCGATCCTTGCGAGTTCCGGTTCGCACCACTCCAAGTCGGGCGTCTCGAGCGTCCGATGCACGACTTGCCGCAGGTTGGGATCGATTTCGTACCAGTTGAGCCCGATAGCGCTCTCGAATTGCTCGTAGTCAATCATGGCATAGACCACCATCGCCGCTGGCGCTGGTACACCGGAATAACTCCGCGACGACCCTGATTCTGATTTAACCTACTCGCGCGGTAAGTTGTTGTCGATCCACGCTATGGCTTCGCGGGACGCCTGGGGCCCGCCGCGTCGAGCTTCTTTATCACCCACTCGATTCGGTCTTCGCCCCAGAACGGTTCGCCATCGACGATAAACGTAGGTACGCCGAACACATGGTCGCGATCGGCCTCGGCGAAACACGCGTCCAGGTCGGCGCGAGCTTCGCCTTCCGCGTAGCGGACAAACTCATCGGGGTCGAGTCCGACTTCGGCGACTATCGCGCCGATCGCCGCACGATTTTCCACATCAAGCTCGGCGCGCCAAAAGCGCTCGAAGACGTAGTCCGAGTATTGGCGAAAGCGCCCGTGGCGCTCGGCGAACAGGCCGCCGTAGAATGCATTACGGCAACTGAAGATTTTTTTTGGAGGATAGATAATCAACCCGCGCTCCTTCGCGATGCGGCGCGCGTCGATATACAGATAGCGGACCTTGCGCCGGTCCGCGTCGGCGTTATCCAGGTTGCCGTAGGTCTTGCGGATGTTGACGCCGTAAGGGATGAAGCGAACGCGCACCCGATGCGAGCGCTCGAGCGCATACGCCGGCGCTATCGCGAGGAACGTGAACGGACTCGTGTATGCAAAGTAAAGCTTGATTTCCAAATCGCCGATCATCGCGATTCACGTGCCTGAGCGCCTTCGGCATTAATTACCATCGCAAGAAAATCCGCCAGATGCATCACGCGCGTCTTCGCGCCGCGGCGGCGGAGCGCGGCGGCGATCTGGAATTCGCAACCCGGGTTGGCAAGCACCACGTAGTCGGCGGCGGTCGCAGCGATATTTTCAGCCTTTCGCCGCGCGAGCGCGCGCGCCATCTCCGGCTCGGTCAGGTTGTAGCTGCCCGCGCTTCCGCAGCACATGTCGGATTCGCCGAGCTCGACCAGCTCGAGCCCCGGAATCGAGCGCAAGAGCTTGCGCGGCGCGTCGCGCACCCCGAGTCCGTGCGCCAGATGGCACGCGTCGTGGTAAGTGACGACGCAGCGGAACTCCGGCAAAGAGAATCGTTCGCTCGCCAGCAGTAGCGCGCTCAGATCGGTAATCTTTCCCGCGACGATCCGCGCGTCGGCAGCCAGCTCCGCATCGTCTTTCAGCAGCACTCCATACTCGGCGACGGCCGTCGAGCATCCGGAAGCGGCGGAGACGATCGAGTCCGCGCCGCTACGAATGATCGCGCGCACGTTTGCCCGCGCGAATTCAAGCGCGCGCGCGCGATTTCCCGAGTGAAGATCCAGCGCACCGCAGCATCGCGTCGCTTCGAGATGAGCGACGCGGTAGCCCGCGGCCATGAGCAATCGCTCGGTGTTGATATTTTCCGAATTGGCAAGCACCTGCGTCACGCATCCGCGATGCACGAGCACGGTAGCGGCTCCGCTTGACGGCTCTGTGAGCGGCTCTGGCAAAATTGCGCTCGGGCGCGACGAGGCTGGCAGCAGTTCGATCCAGGCGCGAATCGAACGCGGCGCAACCGCCTCGAGCGCGGGCCGCAGCCCCGCCGACTCGAGTAGCCGCAGCGGCGCGAGGATCGCGCGCAGCCGCGCGGGGTAGGGGAAGATCGCACCAATCAGCCGCCGCCTCAGAGCGTCGAGCGGGCCGCGCGAATAATTCGCTTCGACGTAGGTCCGCGCGTCTTCGATCAGCCGTCCGTAATGTACTCCCGAGGGACACGCCGTTTCGCATCCGCGGCAGCCCAGGCACAAATCGAGATGACGCACCGCGTCGGCGTCGAGTTCGAGCCGCGCGTCGGCGAGCGCCTTCATCAGGTAGATTCGTCCGCGCGGAGAATCCATCTCGGAGCGTGAGATCGCGTAAGTCGGACATGCTTCAAGGCAAAGCCCGCAGTGGACGCAATCGAAGAGCAGATCGTAATCGACCACGTTGCGCACCGGTTTCGACGGCGATCCGGCAGCCATCAGATTCCCCCGACGAAACATCCGGGATTGAAAATATTGGCCGGATCGAACGCGGCTTTCAGCGCGCGCATCAGTTCGAGCGCGCCGCCGTTTGGCGAATCGAAGAACGCGAGCGCGGCGCGAGTCTCCTGCTCCGCGTGCAAAACGCGGACGTGTCCGCGCGCGCCGCGGGCTCGCTCGCGCCATCGCAGCAGCGTCGCGCGCGCGGTGTCCGCCGAGAGCGCGTCGTGCGTCATGATCTGCGCAATTCCCGAGGCCCCGTGTGCGCGGAACTCCGCGCCGCACGAGCCGAGCACGCGCGCCAATTCGTCCGGCGGCACGACAACCTGCGCGGCCAGGGAGGCAGTGCGATAGTCGAAATCGCGCAGCGCGCAGTACCGGATCATCGCGTCGGCGCCGTCGAGAAACTGCACGGGACCGGCAGCGCATCGCGCAGCCGTAGCGCGAAAGTAATCCACCTCGGCTCGCGTTCCGGAGAAGCCCGCCAGCAGCGAAAACGCCGGCGCAAGGCCGAGCGTCGCGCTGACTTGCGGGCTGGTGACTTCCAGATGCGCAAATGGCGCCGCGTCGGAAAACGCGCGCGCGGCGGCGAATGCGCTGGTCACGTCCGGCCATGACGCGAGCGCCAGCGTGTAATCGTCCGGGATGGGCCGCACCTTGAAGGCAGCTTCGGTGATTATTCCCAGCGTTCCGAACGAGCCGTTCATGAGTTTCATCAGATCGTAACCGGCAACGTTCTTGACCACGCGTCCGCCGCTTCGAATCAGGCGCCCGCCATGCCCGACGTATTGAATTCCGATCAGCAAATCGCGCGCGGTTCCTTCGGACAATCGAAGCGGACCCGCGTGATGCGCCGCGATCAGCGCGCCCGCCGTGGTTGCCTGGGGATTTTGCGGATCGACCGGAAGCCGCTGCCCCGACTGCTCCATCGCGGCGTTCAGATCCGCGACGCTGATGCCCGGCTGCGCGACGATCGTCATGTCGTGCGGCTCGTAAGCGACCACGCGCGCCATCCGCTCGAGCGAGATTCCGATCGCGACGGGAGTGCGGCGAATCTCCGCCATCGTCCGCGCGGCGCCAATCGCGGCGACAGGAATCCGGTCGGCTTCGCATTTGCGGACGATCTCGGCGATTTCGGCCGAACTCGCGGGCGTTGCGATAACCGCGGCTGCGCGCGTTTCGATACCGCGCGGCGCGCGAACGCGATCGCCGCCAATCAGCGACGCGATCTGTTTTGCGATCTCGGCGGAGTCTGTCACGAGCAAAGCGCACCGCGCCGTCAGATCGGCACCTGGCGATGCGGCGCCGAAACCTCGACGCACGCGCCCGGGCGCGGAATTACTTTGTTGGGGTTCGAGCGCTCCCGCGGGTCGAACACGCGGCGCAGTTCGGTCATCGCGATCAGATCGTCGGGTGAAAAGAGCAGCGGCATTTCGCCCTGCTTTTCGACGCCGATTCCATGCTCGCCGGTCAGGCTGCCGCCCATCGCGACGCACGCGGTCAGAATTTCGCGGCCCGCTTCGATCGCGGCGCGCACCTGAGCCGGTTCGCGCTCGTCGTATAGAATTATCGGATGGATATTGCCGTCGCCGGCGTGAAATACATTTCCGATTGCTAGGCCGTACTTGATGCCCACCGCGGTGATCACGCGCAGGATGTCGGGCAGGCGCGTGCGCGGCACGACGCCGTCCTGCGTGGCGTAATTCGGCGCGAGCCGCCCAACCGCGCCAAACGCGCGTTTGCGCGCCTTCCACAACGCCGCGCGCTCGGCTTCGTCGCGCGCAAGGCGAACCTCGCTCGCGCCGGAGCCGCGCGCGATCGACATGACGGCCGCGGCGTGTTCGTCGAGCGCGGACGCAAGGCCGTCAAGCTCGATAATCAACACGGCGCCCGCGTCGGCCGGAAGGCCGACGTGAAACGCGTCCTCGACCGCGCGAATGATGAGCCGATCCATCATCTCGATTGCGCCCGGCACGATGCCCGCCGCGATTATCGCGGAGACCGCGCGGGTCGCCTGGTCGGCATCGGCGAAGGTTGCCAGCATCGTGCGATGCGCCTGCGGCTCGCGCATGATCCTGAGCGTTGCGCGCGTCACGATTCCCACGGTGCCTTCGGCGCCCACCACGGCACCCACCAGATCGTAGCCGCATCCTTCTTCGCACGGTCCGCCCAGCTCAACGACCTGGCCGTTCGGCAGCACGAGCGTGACGCCGAGGACGTGATTGGCGGTGACCCCGTACTTGAGCGTATGCGGACCGCCTGAATTTTCAGCGATATTGCCGCCGATAGTGCAGGCCTGCTGCGATGACGGATCCGGCGCGTAGAAAAAGCCGGCATCCTTGACCGCGTTGGTCACGTGCAGGTTGACGACGCCGCTTTCGACTTCGACACGGCGGCTGGCCAGATCAATCGCGACAATCCGGTTCATCCGCGAGGTGCAGATCATCACCGGCGCTCCGACGGGCAGCGCTCCGCCCGACAGCCCGGTTCCCGCGCCGCGCGGCACAAACGCGATGTTGCGCCGCCAGAGCGCCGCCAGGATCGCGCTGGTTTCCTCTGTGGTGCGCGGCATCACGAGCAAGTCGGGTGCGCTCTTTTCAATCGTCCATCCGTCGCACTCATAGACTTTGAGTTCCGACGGATGGGAAACGATGGCGCGGTCGCCCGCGATGGCGCGAAGCTCGTCGATCAGACCGGAGTCGAGCTGGCGCGCGAATTTGCCGTTATCGCTCACGGGCGGAACTCTACCATATGATGATGAATCGCGTCGCGGGCGGCATTTTCCCCGTGCCCGCGCCGCGCGATAATGTCACGGTGCGATTTGGAGCGCGGCACTTTCACCAGAGGACACCAACTTGACTGATTCATTTTCGGAACTGAAACCTTCCGCTCGAATCCTGCTCGGTCCCGGTCCATCCAACGTGCATCCGCGCGTGATGAAGGCGATGATGACGCCGGTCGTCGGACATCTCGATCCGGATTTCATCGCCGTGATGGAGGATCTCAAGAAGCTGCTGCGCGCCGTCTTTCGCACCGGCAACGAGCTGACGTTTCCCGCCTCCGGCACCGGTTCCGCCGGAATGGAAATGATCATGGCGAATTTGATCGAGGACGGCGACGACGCGATCATCGGCGTCAACGGCGCCTTCGGAGCGCGGCTGGCCGACTGCGCCGAGCGGCTTGGCGCCAAGGTGCACAAGGCCGAAGCCGAATGGGGCCGTATAGTCGAGCCCGACGCGGTCGAGCGCGCGCTCAAGAGCGCGAAGAAGCCCAAGCTGATAGCGATCGTTCATGCGGAGACCTCGACCGGAGTGCATCAGCCGCTCGAAGAGATCTCCGCGCTGGCGCATCGCCACGGCGCGCTGATGGTCGCCGACGCGGTGACCTCGCTTGCGTGCGTGCCGGTCGAGATCGACAAATGGAAAATCGACGCGTGCTACAGTTGCACGCAAAAGGGACTCAGCGCGCCGCCGGGGCTTTCGCCGGTCACGTTCAGCGCTCGTGCGATGGAGGCGATCAAGGCGCGCAAGTCGAAGTGCCGATCGTGGTACCTGGATATCGGGATGATCGCGAATTACTGGGGCGAAAGCCGCGTCTATCATCACACCGCGCCGATCACGATGAATTACGCATTGTACGAGGCGCTGCGCGTGGTCGTCGAAGAGGGGCTCGAGGCGCGCTGGCAGCGGCATCGCGCGAACGCCGCCGCTCTGCATGCGGGTTTCGCCGCGATGGGCTTGAAGCTGGTGGCGCAGGAGGGCCGCCGGCTGCCGCAGCTATCGACCGTCGCGGTGCCCGACGGAATCGACGAGGCGCAAGTGCGCGCCACCCTGCTCAAGAATTACAACATCGAGATCGCCGCCGGCCTGGGCCCGTTTCGAGGCAAAGTCTGGCGGGTCGGATTGATGGGTGAAAGCTGCAAGCGCGAGAATGTGACACTGCTGTTGGGCGCGCTTGAGCAGATACTCACCGCGATGGGCGCGGAAGTGGCGCGCGGGCGCGCGCTCGAAGCAGCGGACGCGGCATACACCGGGAAATCTGGAATCTGACTATCCATTACGGAAACGAGTACAGGAGCAACGTTATGAAAATTTACGATTTCAAACTCGCGCCGAATCCGCGCCGGGTCCGAATTTTTCTGGCGGAGAAGGGTCTCAAGGTTCCGCTCGAGGAAATCGACATCATGAAGGGCGTCAACCGGCAGGAGCAATTCCTGCGCATCAACCCGCTCGGCGGAATTCCGGTGCTCGAACTCGACGACGGGCGCCATCTGGCGGAGAGCGTCGCGATCTGCCGCTACTTCGAGGAGCTGCATCCGGAGCCCGCGCTGTTCGGCACGGGAGCGTTCGAGCGCGCGACGATTGAGATGTGGAATCGGCGCATGGAGTTTTCGCTGTTCGTGCCGATCGGGATGGTCTGGGCGCATCTGCACGAGTTGACCCGCGCGCGGATCAAGCAGATTCCCGAAGTTGGCGAGCAGCAAAAGAAAGTTGTCGAGATGCGCTACCGATGGCTGGACGAGGAATTCGGCCAGCGGCAGTATCTGGCCGGCGACAAGTTTTCAATCGCCGACATTACCGCCGTGGTCGCGATCGATTTTGCCAAGTTCAATAACATCTCGATTCCGGCCGAGTTTAAGCATTTGCAGCGCTGGCATCAGGCGGTATCGGCGCGCCCGAGCGCCACCGCATAGCTGTGAAGCTCTACGACTTCACGCTTGCGCCGAGTCCGCGGCGGGTGCGGATATTTCTTGCCGAGAAGGGAATTGCGATCCCGCTCGAGCAAGTCGATATCATGCGCAACGCCAACCGCACGCCCGAGTTCTATCGTAAAAACCCGTCCGGCTCGCTGCCGATCCTGGAACTGGATGATGGCTCGCATTTGAGCGAGAGCGTCGCGATCTGCCGTTACTTCGAGGAGACGCATCCGCTGCCGGCGCTGTTCGGCGTTGGCGCGAAGGAGCAGGCGATAGTCGAGATGTGGAATCGGCGCGTCGAGCTGTCGATCTTCGCGCCGGTCGGCCATGTCTGGTCGCATCTGAGCCCCGTGTCGGAGGGGCGCGCGAAACGGATAAGGGAATTCGGATTGATCCAGCGCGACGCGGCGGCGGCGGGGTTCGCGATGCTCGATCGCGCGATTGGCGGAAATCAATTCATCGCGGGCGCGCGCTTTTCGATCGCGGATATCACCACGTTGTGCATGGTCGATTTTGCGCGCACCGTCGATATCAAGATTCAGCCCGAGCAGCAAAATCTCGCAAGGTGGTACGCGAGGGTGTCATCGCGCCCGAGCTCGAAAGCTTGAGGAGAAAGAAGAAACCGCAGATTACGCCGATTACGCAGATTCAGATTTCGCGGCCGATTCGCGCCCGGTGGCGCCGAAGCGTCGCCGAGCGCATAATCTGCGTCAATCCGTGAAATCCGCGGTTACTCTTCGTTTTTATTCTTCGCTGTCCTCGCCGTTGCCGCCCGCGCCATTGCCGTTCGTGTCGTCGTCTTCGCTCTCGGCCAGGCCGGCGACTGCGCGTACGTGTTCGGGATCGTCGAGTCTGACCAGGCGCACGCCTTGCGCGTTGCGGCCGGTGATTCGGACATCTTTGACCTTGAGCCGGATGATTTTTCCGCCGTCGGTGATGAGCATCAACTGATCGTCGGTGCCGACCTGGCGCACGGAGATCACCTTGCCGGTCTTCTCGGTCACGTTCATCGTGATGACGCCCTTGCCGCCGCGATGCGTGAGCCGGTACTCGTCGGCCGCGGTGCGTTTGCCGAAACCCAGCTCGCTGACGGTCAGCAGGGTTTCATCGTCGCGGACCGTGGACATCGAAACGATCTCGTCTTCGACCAGCGTGACGGTTTTACCTTCTTTGATCGTTTCGGTCTCGAGTTCCATACCGGTGACGCCGGAGGTCGCACGGCCCATCGGGCGGACTTCTTCTTCCTTGAAGCGGATCGCCTGGCCGGCGCGCGTCGAGAGCACGATCTGCTGATTGCCGTCGGTGATGCGTACATCGACCAGCGAGTCGCCGTCCTCGAGGTTGATCGCGATGATGCCGGTGGAGCGGATGTTGTCGTACTCTTCGAGCGGGGTTTTCTTTACGCGTCCGCGCCGGGTCGAGAAGAACACGAACTTGCCCGCCATCTCACGCGGAACCGGCATGAAGGCTTGCAGCGTTTCGTCGGTGCTGAGGCTCAGCAGGTTTGCGACCGAGCGTCCTTTCGCGGCGCGTCCGCCCTCGGGCATTTCGTAGGCTTTTAGCTGATAGACCTTGCCCATGCTGGTGAAGAACATCAGGCGGTCGTGAGTCGAAACGCGTTCGAGATGCTCGACGAAATCCTCTTCGCTGGTGGTTGCGCCAATCTTGCCGCGCCCGCCGCGTTTCTGCGTGCGATAGAGCGACAGCGGAGTCCGCTTGATGTAGCCGCCGTGGGTGACGGTGACGAGCACGTCTTCTTCGACGATCAGATCCTCGATCGAGAATTCGCCCTCGGCTTCGACGATCTGGGTGCGGCGCGCGTCAGCGAACTCCTCTTTGATCGAGCGCAAGTCGTCCGCGATCAGCTTCATCAGCTCTTTTTCGTCGGCCAGGATTTTATTGAGCCGCTTGATCGTGTCTTCGACTTCCTTGTGCTCGGTCTCGATCTTCTCGCGTTCGAGCGAGGTCAGCCGGCGCAGGGTCAAATCCAGAATCGCCTGCGCCTGGATTTGCGTCAGACTGAATTGGCGCATCAGGCCCGAGCGCGCGGTTTCCGCGTCCTTGGAACCTCTGATGAGCTTGATCACCGCGTCGAGGTTCTTGAGCGCGATGAGCAGCCCCTCGAGGATATGCAGGCGGGCCTGGGCCTCGCGCAGCTCGAATTGCGTGCGGCGCGTGAGCACGATTTTGCGATGGTCGATGAAGGCGAGCAGGATGTCGCGCAGGTTGAGCTCGCGCGGGCGCCCCTCGTGGATGCCGAGCAGGATGATTCCGTAGCTCTGCTGCATCTGGGTGAGCTTGTAGAGCTGGTTGAGCACGATGCGCGGCTCGGCGTCGCGCTTGAGCTCGATCACGATCCGCATTCCGTCGCGATCGGATTCATCGCGCAGGTCGCTGATCCCGTCGATCCGCTTGTCATTGACCAGCTCGGCCATCCGCTCGATGAGCCGCGCCTTGTTCACCTGGTAGGGAATCTCGCGCACGATGATCGACGCGCGGCCCGAGCGCTTGTCGGTCTCGATCGCCGCCAGCGCGCGCATCAGCAGCGATCCGCGTCCGGTCAGGTACGCCTGGCGAATCGCTTGGCGGCCGAGCAACTGGCCGCCGGTGGGAAAGTCGGGACCCGGAATGATGTCGAGAATCTTCTCCATCGTCAGCGCGGGATTCTCGATGAGCGCCAGCAACGCATCGCAGACCTCGCCGAGATTGTGCGGCGGGATATTCGTCGCCATCCCGACCGCGATTCCGTCCGATCCGTTGATCAGCAGGTTCGGAATTTGAGCGGGCAGGACTTCTGGTTCCTCCTGCGAGCCGTCGTAGTTGGGAACGAAATCGACGGTTTCCTTGTCGATATCGAGCAGCAGGCGTTCGGCCAATCGGGTGAGCTTGCACTCGGTGTAACGCATCGCGGCGGGCGGGTCGCCATCGACCGAGCCGAAATTGCCCTGCCCGTCAATCAGCGGATAGCGCATGCTGAACGGCTGCGCCATCCGGGCCAGCGCGTCGTACACCGACATGTCGCCGTGGGGATGATATTTGCCGAGCACGTCGCCGACCACGGCGGCGCACTTGATATAGCGGCGGTTCGGGAGCAGGCCCGCACGGAACATCGCGTACAGGATTCGGCGATGGACGGGTTTCAGGCCGTCGCGAATAGCCGGCAGCGCGCGGCCGATATTCACCGACATGGCGTAGTCCAGGTAGGACTGCTTCATGTCGTCTTCGATATTGAGCAGCGACGGTTCGTTGCGGATGGGTTCGTTGCCGTTGGTCTCAGCCATTTATTCCGGATCTCCCGCGGATTTGGGGAATTGGTGAATTTGAGGATTTTTCCTCATCATGACTCGCCGAGCGCCGCCCACCGCATGATGTTCTGGCGCAGCTTCTCGCGATGGCGACCCCGCTGATGCGGTACCAGGTCGTAGTCGAAGGCGTCTTCGGGATGCGCGATCGCGTCGAGTGCGAGGGTGATTCCGAGCTCGCGCTCGGCGTCGCGTGCGTCGCGTTCGCATACCGCGCAATTTGTCACCATCGCGCGAATCTCGTCCTGCAGGAAGTCTCTTGGTCCCATGCGCCGGGGTCCGTGCCGCCCGCAACCGACGCGGCGCCGGGCCGCGCACGCGCGCTCAAATGTCGAGGTTGCGCACGTTGAGTGCGTTCTCTTCGATAAACTGGCGCCGCGGCTCGACCTGATCGCCCATCAGCTTTGCAAAAATTTCCTCCGCCTCTTCGATCGACGAAATCTGCACCTTCAGCATCGAGCGCGTCTCCGGATTCATCGTCGTGTCCCAGAGCTGCCCGGCGTTCATCTCGCCCAGACCTTTGTAGCGGTTCACCTCGACGCCTTTCTGGCCCGCGGCGAGAACCGCTTCAGCGACGGCCTTGAGCGTCGTGACGGTCTGCTCGCCGTCGCCGTTCTTGAGCTTGAACGGCGTCTTGATCGAGTCAAGGTCGGGTGCGAGGCGGCGGATTTCACGGATCTCGCCGGTATGCAGAAGCGTCGAGTCAACGACGGTCGGCGGGCGGGAGCCGTTGTGGCTGTGCGAGAAGACGACGCGCCATCTGGACTCGCCGTCGGGCACGACCTGATGGGTCAGGTTGTCGTCGGCAATTTCCTTGCGCAGCGCCTCGGCCATCGCCTTGGCCGCCTTGTCGGACTCGAAGCTCGCGTCGGTGATTGTCTTGTCGGCCGAGAGTTTTGCGAACGCCGCGCTAATCGGGCGCTCCTTGGAGCGGCGCTCGAGCGCCTCGAACATCCGATCGTAATACAGCGCCTTGCGCACCAGCGCCTTGAGCGCGGCGCCCTTGAACTCGCGCGCGTCCTTGCCCTTGCCGGCCTCCAGCGTGACCGCCTCGGCGCCGAGATCGGTCAGGTAATCCTCGAGCGAGTTTTCGTCTTTCAGGTAGCGTTCGGTCTTGCCCTTCTTGGCGCGGAACAGCGGCGGCTGCGCGACGTAGAGATAACCGTTTTCGATAATCTCGATAAACTGGCGGAAGAAGAAGGTCAGAAGCAGGGTGCGGATGTGCGAGCCGTCAACGTCGGCGTCGGTCATGATGACGACGCGATGGTAACGGAGCTTGGCGAGATCCTTATCCTGGCCGACGCCCATGCCGAGCGCGGTTATCAGCACGCGCAACTCGGTCGAGGACAGCATCTTGTCGATTCGCGCGCGTTCGACGTTCAGAATCTTGCCGCGCAGCGGCAATATCGCCTGGGTCTTGCGGTCGCGGCCTTCTTTCGCGGTGCCGCCCGCCGACTGGCCCTCGACCAGATACAACTCGCACAGCGCCGGGTCGCGTTCGGCGCAATCCGCCAGCTTACCGGGCAGCGAGCCCGAGTCGAGCGCGCCCTTGCGGCGCACCAGCTCCTTGGCCTTGCGCGCCGCCTCGCGCGCCTGCAGCGCTTCGACCGCGCGTCCGACGATCTTCTTGGCGTCGGAAGGATTTTCCTCGAAAAACGCGCCGAGCTTTTCGTTCACCAGCGCGGAGACGTAACCCTCGACTTCCGAATTGCCGAGCTTGGTCTTGGTCTGGCCCTCGAATTGCGGCTCGCCGAGCTTGACGCTGATGATCGCGACCAGCCCCTCGCGCGTGTCGTCGCCTTCGAGCCGCGTGTCCTTGCTCTTGAAGAGATTGTTCTTGGTTGCGTAAAAATTGATCGTCCGGGTCAGCGCCGACTTGAGGCCTGACAGATGCGTCCCACCCTCGCCGGTATGGATATTGTTCGCGTAGCTGAAGATCACTTCGTGGACCGCGTCGGTCCATTGCAGCGCGACTTCGATATCGACGCCCTCTTTGACGCCCTTGAAAAAGATCACGTCGTGAAAGCGCTCGTTGTTCTCCGCGAGCGATTCGACGAACTGCGCAATTCCGCCTTCGAAGTGGAATTCTTCCAGCTTGCCGGTGCGATCATCCTTGAGGCGGATTTTCAGCCCCGCGTTCAGGTACGCAAGCTCGCGCAGGTAGCGCGCGATAATGTCGTACTTGAACTTGATCTCCTTGAAGATCTCGGGGTCGGGAGAAAACGTCGTCTTGGTGCCGGTGGTCTTGCTGACGCCGCGCTGTTCGACCTTCGATTTCGGGATGCCCTGCTCGTAGCGCTGGAAGAAGATCTTGCCGTCGCGATGAACCTCGACCTCGAACTCTGCGCTGAGCGCGTTGACTACCGACGCCCCGACGCCGTGCAGCCCGCCCGATACTTTGTAGGCGCTGCGCTCGAACTTGCCGCCAGCGTGCAGGACGGTGTGCACGACCTCGAGCGCGGAGCGCTTTTCGGTCGGATGCATGTCGGTTGGGATACCGCGGCCGTTGTCCTCAACCGAGACGCGATCGTCGCCCAGAATTACGACGGCGATTTCCGTGCAATATCCGGCCAGCGCCTCGTCAACCGAGTTATCGACGATCTCGTTGACGAGGTGATGCAATCCGCGCTCGGCGGTGTCGCCGATGTACATCCCGGGGCGCTTGCGAACAGCCTGCAAGCCCTCGAGAACCTTGATCGAATCGGCGCCGTAATCTTCAGAACCCTGCTTGTTTGCCATAGAAAAAAGAGCGGATAGATACCGTCCCGACCTCCCCTCAACCAAGAAAAAATTATAGTCGCAGCAGGGTCAAAAGTAAAGCTGACCCGAGGACTTGAGTTAGTAAAGTCGAACGGTGTTTCTTGGACTTCTTACGTGCCTGAATTGGCTAGCAATTATGATGGAATATTGTGGTCCAACAATGCCTATTTTTCGGCCAAACTATCGTTTCGTTTGCGGGTCAAAATAAAATCATGTTTCCATTTAGTCGAAGCTAGCCCCGAATCCATGGATGGCGACGCCGGCTCAGCCGGCCGCACGCTCGATACCGTCGAAGAATTGCCACCACAAATCGAGCGATCGTTCCGCCGCGCCGCGGATTCGCGCTCGCTCCGACTCGCCGAGCGTCATCGTGGCCAGGATATTGTCGCCGACTCCGCTATGGTCGCGGTCGGCGATCTCGTGCACGTCAAAAAATGCGACCTGTTCGCGCGTGAGCGAATAATGCTTTTGCAGTGCGCGCGCGAACGGCCCGAAATTTCCCACGACTTGGCCTTCCGCGGCGACGTTGATCGCGGCGATCCCCTCGGCGAACGAGCGATCCTTGGTCGATAGCTCGAACCAGTCGACCAGCGCCGCCGTCGAGGCGAGCGCTCGCGCATCGACCAATTCCGCGCGCGCCATTCCGAGTGCGAGGCCGAGGCGGATGAACAGTTCGGGATGCGGCGCGCTGCCGGATATCAGGCCGGTCTCTTCTTCGTACAGACTTTCGGCAAGTTTCACGCGCTCGGCCGGATCGTTGCATCGCGAGTGCAGCGCGCTGACCGCGCGCGGGAACTCGCGCACTTGCAAAAAGAACTGCGCCGCGAACACGCGCATCCCGGCCGCCGGGAGTTTGCCGTCGGCGATTTTGAGCCACAACGGATGCCGTCCGAACGAGCGCCGCTCTTTGACGATCGCGAACAATTCTCTGACGAATGTTTCACTGGACACGGCTAACCTCTCAATCGATGTGCTTTAAGTCGGCAAGCATCTCATCGGGACCAATATAGCCGGACTTGCGGACCTTGATTTGGCCGGCTGAATCGATAATCAGCATCGTCGGCACGCCCTCGACGCCGAACTTGCCGCGCAAGCGGTCATTGGCCTGGTCGCTCTTGGTCAGGTCGGCGCGCATCAGGACGAAGCGTTGCGCCTCTTTGACCACGGCGGGATTGACGAAGGTCGAATGTTCCATCTCCCGGCACGGGATACACCAGTCGGCCGAAAAATCTATCAACACGGGCCGGCGCTCGGACGCGGCGCTTTGCAGCGCGGTCGTGCTGAACGGTGCGAACGCAATCTCCGTCGGAGCCGGCCGCGGAATCAGCAGGTAGATCAACGCCACCGCCGCGCCGATTCCGATTGTCGTGCGAATTACCAAAAACGGGCGCAGCCGGCGTCCCGCGCTGGTGATGAATCCGAGCCAGATTCCCGCCGCGGCCGCGTAGTAGGGCAGGATGCGGGTGATCAGATGGCGCGGCACGATCGGATCGAGGAAATACAGCGCAAGGCCGATCAGAACGAAGCCAAAAAGCTGCTCGACCCACGCAAGCCACTCGCCCGAGCGCGGCAGCTTGCGAATACTGCCCGCGGCAAGCGCCAGAAAGACGTACGGAAAGCCGAGCCCGATCGCGAGCGTGAAAAACAGCGCGAAGCCGAAGGCCGCGCTGCCGCTGCGCTCGACCATCAGGAGCAGTCCCAACACGAACGGCCCGATGCATGGCGCGGCAACGACGCCCATCCCGAGTCCCATCAGGATTGCGCCCGCATAACCGGGCCGCGCCACGCCCGCGCGCTGCTGCATCCACTGCGGCGGCTGCAGCGAGAACAGGCCGAAGCTCGAAAGCGCGAGCGCGATCAGCATCGCGGCCAGAATTGAAAGCACGAACGGATTCTGCATCGCGGCGCCGAACAGCCCGCCCGACATCGCCACCGCGACTCCCACCGCGGAAAACATCACGGCGATTCCCAGCACGAACAGAATCGCGAGCACCAGCACGCGGCGCGGACCGCCGCCCTGATTGCCGAAGTACGCGATCGTCACTCCGATCAGCGGATAGACGCACGGCGTCAGGTTCAGCGCGATCCCGCCGATAAACACAAAGAAGAAGCCGAGGAACCATCCGTGATGCGCGAAGACGTCGGCGGGCGCGTTTTCCGGCGCCGCCGCCGCGATCCGCGCGCTGAACGCGATCGCACCCGCGAGGATCGCGGCGGCCGCCAAGACGATACCGGCGCGGCTTGGCGCGCGTGACGTGGTTCGCGAATTCATCTGACGAATCGATTCCGCATCGGGCGCGATTTCCGCGCGCGGCGGCGCTGGCGCGCTTAGCCGCTGGCGGTCGAGGTTCGTTTGCCGTTTCCCGCGGAAAGCGGAACCGAATCCACTATTTCGAGTCCGTAGCCGGGCAGGTTGGCCAGCCGCGGCGTCGCGTCGGACATGATGATCATCTTGCGCACGCCGATATCGCGCAGGATCTGCGCGCCGATCCCGTAGTCGCGGAAATCCGATTCAGTTGCGCCGTAGCGCGTGCTGGGCCGCTTGCCCTGATGCCCGCCAAAGCCGTCGAGCTCCGAGGCGATCGCGTTGGACTCGCGCTTCAAGTAGAGCAGCACGCCTTCGCCCGCCGCCGCGATTCGCTCCATAGCGGAGCGCAGCAGCTCGCGCGTATTGCGTCCCGTGTAACCGAACACGTCGCCGGGCAGGTACTCGCGATGCGCGCGGACCAGGATCGGGCGCTGCGGATCGACGTTGCCCATCACCAGCACCAGATGCTCGGTGTAATCGACGAGGTTGCGGTAAACCAACGCGCGGAAATTGCCGAAGCGGGTCGGCAGCCGCGCCTCGGCGATTTTCTGCACCATCGTCTCGTTGCGCAACCGGTACTCGATTATATCGGCGACGGTGACGATCTTGAGTCCGTGCACGCGCGCGAACTCGACCAGGTCATCGCGCCGCGCCATCGTGCCGTCGTCCTTCAGTATCTCGCAGATCACACCCGCCGGCTTCAGTCCCGCAAGCCGCGACAGGTCCACCGCGCCTTCGGTCTGCCCGGTCCGCACCAGCACTCCGCCCTCGCGCGCACGCAGGGGATAGACGTAGCCGGGCGTGATGAACTCGCTGCCGCTCGCGTCTTCGCGCACGGCCTGCAATATCGTCTTCGCGCGGTCCTGCGCCGAGATTCCCGATCCCGCGCAACGCCGCGCCGTGATCGCGGTGGTGAACGCGGTGCCGAGCGGAGCTTGGTTGTCGCCGACCATCATGCTGAGCCCGAGCCTGTCGATCCGGTCCGCCGCCATCGGCAGGCAGATCAGCCCGCGCGCGAACTTGGACATGAAGTTGATCGCCTCGGGCGTGACCTTCTCGGCCGCCATCGAAAGGTCGCCTTCGTTTTCGCGCTGCTCGTCATCCATCAGGATGATCATATGGCCGCGGCGGGTTTCCTCGAGCGCCTCTTCGATCGTGACAAAGGGCGCGCGGGCTTTGGTGCGGGGATTGATTTCGCCGAACATTGAAGACTCTCGCCGAGGGCGCTCGAAACTGACTCTCCGTATCCTAGGAAATTCTACTCCGGAAGCAAAACGCGCACGATGGGGGCGGGGATCGCCCGCCGGCCACTTTCGCGCGGGTCAGTGCTATCTTCGATGCGTGGCTCAGCCCATTCATACCGCGGTTTTGCTGGCCGCGGGCCGCGGGACCCGCCTTGGCACGCTTACCGCCGATACGCCCAAGCCCCTGCTCGAGGTCGCAGGCGCCCCGCTTATCGAGCATATAGCGGGCGCGCTCGCCGAGGCCGGCGTTTCGCGCTTCATCGTGGTGACCGGATATCTCGGCGCGCAGGTCGCCGCGTGGTGCGAAAAATTCGCGCAGGACAATCCAGGAATCGAGGTCGAGGCCGTCGCGCAGCGTGAGCTCAACGGGACCGGCGGCGCGATACTTGCCGCTCGCGGGAAGATTGCGGACGAAGCGCGATTCATCTTCGGATGGGGCGACGTGCTGATGGACCGCGCGAACTATCATCGCTTCGCCGCGCGCGCCGCCGAAAATGATTTCGACCTGCTGCTCGCCGCCAACCGAATGAAAGATCCGTGGCGCGGAGCGGCGGTCTACCTGACTCCCGCCATGCGCGTCGAACGCCTGGTCGAGAAGCCGCTGCAGGGACAGTCGAAGACCGAGTGGAACAACGCCGGGCTGTTCGCGGCCCGGCAGATGCTCTTCGATTACGTCACGCGGCTTACGCCGTCGCCGCGCGGCGAGTTCGAGCTTCCGAGTGCGATCGCCGCGATGATCGCCGACGGGCGCGACGTGCGCGCAATCGACATGCGCGGTTTCTGGAGCGACGTCGGCACGCCCGCCGACCTCGAGGTCGCGCGCAAGCGCTTTCATCCGAAACGGAGCCGAAAATGATCGCGTACGGCGAAGACGACGGATGGGACTCCGCCGAGCTCGAACGCGCCGGCGTTCTGGCGCGTGAGCTGCGCGCCCTTTGCGGCGCCGATTCGCGGATTGTTGCGGTGCGCGCGCCCGGACGGGTCAATCTAATCGGCGAGCATACGGATTACAGCGGGCTGCCGGTCCTGCCGGCCGCAATCGATCGCTCGACGATAATCGTTGCCGCGCCGTTGCCCGCGCGCGAGATAGTTTTGCGCAACGCCGACCCGGCGTTCGGGCCGCGCAAGTTTCCGATCGAGGAAAAAATCCCCGCATATCCCGCCGGCGATTGGGCCAACTACGTCAAGGCCGCCGTGCAGGGCGTGATCGATCATTACGGCGCGCGCGGCGGCGCCGGCGATGCGAAATTGCGCGGCGCGACGATGCTGGTGGAAGGGCGCGTGCCGGCCGCGGCTGGCCTGTCGTCGTCGTCGGCGCTGACCGTCGCGGCGACGCTTGCGTTCATGGCGCTGGGCGGGCTCGAACTCGCGCCGCTCGAATGCGCCGCTATGGTCGCGCGCAGTGAACGGTACGTCGGCACGATGGGGGGCGGGATGGATCAGGCGGCGGCGCTGATGGGCCGGCGCGACCATGCGCTGTTCATCGAATTCAATCCGCTGCGCGTGCACGCGGTCAAGATGCCTTCCGACGCGGCGCTGGTGGTGGCGGACAGTTGCGAGATTGCCGACAAATCGGGCGGCGTGCGCACGGAGTACAACCGCCGCGTCGTCGAATGTTCACTCGCCGCGAGAATTCTCGCGCATGAGATGAAGCTCGGCGGCGTTCGGATTCTTGGCGACGTGGTACGCGCACGCGCGGATTGGAAAGCGCCGGATTTGATCGCGATTCTTGAAACCGCGGCTCCGCCGCGGCTTGCGCCGGACCTCGCCGACGCCGCGCACATCCTCGATGTCGCCCGCGACGCGCTTGCCCGTGAGCTGCTGGGCGCCGGCGCGATTGGCGTCAAGCTCGATCCGGCCAAGCCGCTCGAGGTCTTGCGCCGCGCGCGCCACGTGCTGACCGAGACCGAGCGAGTGATCAGCGCGGCCGCGATGCTCGAGGCGGGGCGGCTCGAAGCGATGGGCGCGCTGATGAATGCGTCGCATGAGAGCCTGCGCGGAGATTTCGATTGCTCGACCGAGCGGCTCGATCGAATGGTCGCCGCCGCGCGCGCCGGCGGCGCACTCGGCGCTCGGCTGACCGGCGCGGGATTCGGTGGCTCGATTGTCGCGATGTGCCGCGCCGCGGACACCGGGTGCGTTATTGCCTCGCTCGACCGCGAGTTTTATACGCCGCTCGGAATCGACCCGCGCGGCAAGCGCGCAGTCCTGCACGCGGGCGCGGGCGCCAGCACGATCGAGTTGGCAGCCGTGTGATGCGCCGCGCTCAGCGCGCGAACCTGACGATTCGAGCGGAGTGCGGCGCCAGATCGATGTGCTCTGGCGCGGGCTCTTCGGCTCCAGTGAGCGTGCGGATCGTGGCGGCTGCGCCCGGGATTCCGAGCGTCGCCAATATCACGCTGGTCGCTTCGTCGCCGCGATTTACGAGGATCGCGATCGCGCCATCCGGCGTTTCCTTGACCAGCGTTCTGAGCGGCGCGGTAGTCATCAGATCCGCCGCCAGAACCGGCGCGTCGGCGCTCCCGGAATCGATCTCCGCGCCCAGCGCGGCCGCCGCCCGGTAGCTCCGGCCCTCGTCGGCGCCAAGGAGCGCCATGTCGTCCGAGATCAGCAGCATCCCGCCCGAGCCGGCGATCGTCGCGGCCAGCGCGCCGCGTTCGTCGGCGCTAAGCTGCGTTTCGCGTTCCCGGAGCATCAGGCAATCCGGATCGTTGAGCCACAATCGCCGATGCATGAAGCTGCGCGCGACTATCGCATCGAGCGCATGCACGGTTGACGGATCGCCCGAACCCTCGCTGCCCCAATAGGGCGCCACGTCGGGTCCGATGCGCATTCCGTCAACGATTCCCACCGCCGCACCGAGGGGACAGCCGCATCCGAGAATGAACGCGCGCGCGCCCGCGCCGCGGCGGATTGCTTCGAGTCCGCGCCGCACCATCTCGGCGCGGGTCAGATTCTGATCGTGCCGCGCGCCCTGCGCGGCGCCGGCGTAAAGAAAATCGAGTTTCACGTATGAGTAACCAAACTCCTCGGCCAGTTTGCGGAACAGGCGCTCGAGATGCGCGGTGAACGCGGGATTGCTCGGGTCGAGCGCGTAGGCGAACTTGTCGTCGTCGGCGGTCCAGCTCGGATTGAAGCCCGCGCGCAGCGGCCCGCCGTTTTCGTGGCGGATGAACCAGTCCGGATGCTCGCGCATGATGCGCGCGTCGCGAGCGGCCAGAAACGGCGCGGTCCAGATTCCCGGCTCGAAGCCCGCCGAGCGAATTTCATCGGCAAGGCGCGCGAGCCCGCCCGGAAATTTGGCGTTGGTGGTATCCCAGTCGCCGAGCGCGCTCTGGAAGCCGTCGTCGAGCTGGAAGACCTCGATCGGAAACTCCGCGCGCATCGCGGAGAGCGCGCGCAGGTTCGCGCGCATCGCGTCTTCGCTGATCGAGTGAAAATAGTGGTACCACGAGCACCATCCGCGCTGGTACGGCGCGTCGATCCGCGCGCGCATCGCCGCGCCCAGTTTCGCCGCCCAGCGAGCGGCCATCCGCGCCGCGCTTTCGTCCGCGCGCGCGAAGTAGAGCGGTTCGATCTCGCGGGTTTCGCCGGCGCCGAGTTCAATTCCGTCCAGGATCGCGCGCGCCGCAATCAGGTCGGGCGCACGCACGGTCAGCGTGGTGAGCGCGTGCGCCGCGCCGATAAATCCCGCCAGCGCGCGCTCCGGGCGTCCGTCGCACTCAACGATCGTGAACAGCTCAGAGGTCGCCGCTTCGGGCGCGGCGGCGGGCCGCGTGGTCTCGCTCTGATGATTGATGCGGACGATCGCGTGAGCGGTGTTGTTGCGATGCGCGCTCGCGGCGCCAACCGCCGCCGCGCCCGAACCGCTCCACGATTGGTAGCCGTGCTTGAAGAAGCGCGCCGGTGCGGATCGATCGAAGCCAGTGGCGAGGTTGAACCATACGGCATCGAGGCGGACCGGCCGTTCACCATGGTTGGCGATCCGCGCGCGTACGATGGTCTCGCGATCGGAATAGTCAAACGACGCGGCGAGCGTGATTCCCGCGGCTGTCGCCGCGCATTCGCCGGCCCCCGCGGAATGGGCGGCCGTGATCCCGTGTGCGAGGCCGTCGGCGTCGCGCAGGTGCGCTTCGATGCTCAAAATATCCACGCAGCCAGCGTTGCAAACGAGGCGCCGGGCGGCAAGCCTGGCCCGGCGATCGCGAAAGGCGCTCGATTGCTCGGCGTCAGTTTGGCAAACTGGGGATTGCTTTCACCTTCGGGGAGAGACGCACATCGATACTGTACCAGAGATTGAAGCTATCGAAGCCGCGGAACCCGGCGACACTCCCGAGTTGGAAGGCGACCCGTGGGGAACGCGGCTGGCCGCGTTCCGCGCGCTGCGCCATCGCAACTTCCGCCTGTTTTTCGTCGGACAGCTCATCTCGCTTATCGGCACCTGGATGCAATCGGTCGCGCAGGCGTGGCTGGTCCTGCGGCTGACCAACTCCTCGATGGCGCTCGGAGTGGTCGCGTTCGCGGGCTACATGCCGATCGTGCTGGTGGGTTTGTTCGCCGGCGTGGTGGTCGATCATGTCGATCGGCGCCGGCTGATTATCGCCGCGCAGATCCTCCTGATGATGAGCGCGTTCGTGCTCGCCTTTCTCACCTGGGCCGGCGTGGTGAAGGTCGAGTACGTCATGATCCTGGCCGCGCTCAACGGGCTGGTCAGCTCGTTCGACATGCCGGGGCGCCAGGCGTTCGTGGTCGAGATGGTCGGCAAGGAAGACCTGCCGAACGCGATCTCGATGAACTCGATGATCTTCAACGGCGCGCGGATGGTCGGACCGGCGGTCGCGGGTATCCTGATCGCGATCACCGGAGTCGCCGGATGCTTCTTGCTGAACGGCGTCAGCTACCTTGCGGTTATCTGGAGCCTGCTCGAAATGGACACCCCGCGGCGCGAGCGCCGCCAGTTCGGCGCGGTGATGCTCCGGCAGGTGCGCGCGGGCCTGACCTACGTATGGGAGCATCGCCCGAGCTTCTACCTGATGCTGCTGGTCGCGATTAACAGCGGCTTCGGGATGCAGTACACGGTGCTGATTCCGATGTTCGCGCGCGACCTGCTGCACAGCGGCGCCAAGGGCTACGGGTTTTTGATGGCGGCGCAGGGAATAGGAGCGGTGGCCGCCGCGATCGTGATGAATGTCCGCTCCGACGCGCCGCGGGCGCTGCGCCAGAACCTGGTGTTCGGGCTGTTCTGCACCGCGTGCGCAATCTTCGTGTTCGGAATTTCCCAATGGATGTGGCTGTCGCTGATCGCGCAGATGTTTATCGGCGCGGGACTCATGAATCACATGGTGACGACCAACACGATGCTGCAACTGTTCGTCGCCGACGAGCTGCGCGGCCGCGTCATGAGCATCTACACGCTGTCGTTCATCGGCACCGCGCCGCTCGGAAGCCTCTCGGTCGGTTTCGTGGGAGAGCATCTGAGCCCGCGAATTGCGGTGATGATCTGTTCGGGCTTCGCGCTGGCCTGCGGATTCCTGCTGCTCACGCGGCTCAAGATGTTCGCGCAGGCGCAGGAAGCGATCGCGCAAGCGGAGCCGGTGTGATCGCCGGCTCGCCTGCCACTCGATCAGCATCGACCAGCATCGACAACGACGAGAAACAAGGCCGGGCGGATTGCGCCTTGATCGGATTGCCGCGACCCTTTATTTGTGGGCGGCACGCGCGCACGATCGCGCGCGAGACTTAATCTGACGGATGGAAGGATTGATGATTAGTTTCGATCAGATCGATCTCGAGCAGATCGTCGAAGAGGTTTTAGCCGGACGCGAAATCGACCGCCAAACCGCCGCCGCGATTTTGGCGTGCCCCGACGATCGCCTGGATGATCTTCTTGGCGCGACGCGCCGCGTGCGCGAAGCCGCCTTTGGCCGCCGCGTCAAGATCTGCATGCTGCGCAATGCGCAGAGCGGCATCTGCCCCGAGGATTGCGGCTACTGCTCGCAGTCGCGCGTCTCGAAAGCCGACATCCCGGTGTACAAGATGCAGCCGATCGCGGCGCTGGTCGAAGGCGCGCGAATCGCCGCCGATAGCGGCGCGCGCCGCTATTGCATGGTGTGCAGCATGCGCGGTCCGGCCCAGAGCGACGTCGAGCATCTGGGCGAGGCGTGCGTTCGGATCCGCGGCGAATTTCCAGAGCTCGAACTGTGCCTGTCGATCGGGCTCCTTGGCCGCGAGCACGCGGATGAGCTCAAAAGCGCGGGCGCCGGATGGATCAACCACAATCTCAACACGAGCCGCCGCTTCTATCCGGCGATCTGCACCACGCATACCTACGACGATCGCGTGCGCACGATCGAAAACGTGCGCGCCGCCGGACTCAGCACCTGCTCCGGCGGGATTATCGGGATGGGCGAAACCGACGCTGACATAATCGATCTGGCGTTCGCGACGCGCCGGCTCAAAATCGACTCGGTGCCGGTGAATTTCCTGGCGCCAATCAAGGGCACTCCGCTCGGCGCGAGGAACGCGCTCACGCCCGAGAAGTGCCTGAAGGCTGCGTGCCTGTTCCGGCTGCTCAATCCCAAAAGCGAGGTTCGCGCGGCAGGCGGCCGCGAACTCAACCTGGGCGCGCGCCAAGGCGACCTGTTCAACGCGGTCAACTCGATTTTCGTCAATGGATACCTGACCACCGCCGGATGGGATCACGCGCGCACGCGCGAGATGATCGAGCGCGCCGGCTTCGAGCCCGAAAGCGGCGCTTAGCGACGCGCGATCGCGCTTGCGTCCGCGGCGCGCGCTCTCCGATAATCGCGCTTGTGGCATCGGGATCGGCAAAGCGCGGGCGCGCATCGGACGCCGCCGGCGGATCGCGGGCGCAGGCGCTGCGCGCGATGCCGTCGTTGGACGAATGCCTGCGCGCGGCCGAAGGCGAACCCGCCCTGGCGGGTCTTGGCGCCGCGTATGTGAAGATGCTCGTGCGACGTTCGCAGGATACCCTGCGCGAGGAACTTCAGGCGGGACGCGGCGGCGAGCCTGAACGCGCGGCCCTAGTCGCCGGAATCGTCGCCCGCGCCGCGCACGCCGCGGCGGCCGACCAGCCCCATCTGCGCCCGGTCGTGAACGCATCCGGGGTTGTGCTCCACACCAACCTGGGCCGCGCGATTTTAGCCGAGTCGGCGATCGAGGCGGTCGTGGAAGCCGCGCGATCGGCGGTGAATCTCGAGTACGATCTTGAATCCGGAGAGCGCGGCGATCGCGACGCCCTCGTCGAAGATATTCTCTGCGCGCTGACCGGCGCCGAAGCCGCCACGGTCGTCAACAACAACGCCGCCGCGGTGCTGCTCGTGCTCAACACGCTCGCGCTCGGGCGCGAGGTTATAGTCTCGCGCGGCGAGCTTATCGAGATCGGCGGCGCGTTTCGCATCCCCGACGTGATGACCCGCGCGGGCGCGCGCCTGCGCGAGGTCGGCACCACCAACCGGACTCATCCGGGCGACTTCGCCGGCGCGATCGGCCCCGACACGGCGCTCCTGATGAAGGTGCATCCGTCGAATTACCGAATTGTCGGTTTTACCGCCGAAGTGCCGCTCGAGGAGCTGGCGCGGATCGGCCGCGAACACGGCCTCGATGTCGTCGAGGATCTCGGCGCGGGCGCGATCGTCGATTTGACGCGCTTTGGATTGCCGCCCGAGCCGATCGTCGCGGATCGAATCGCCGCGGGTGCGGCGCTGGTGACTTTCTCGGGCGACAAGCTGCTCGGCGGACCGCAGGCCGGGATCGTCGTCGGGCGGCGCGCCCTCGTCGCGAAGTTGAAAGCGAATCCACTGCGCCGCGCGCTGCGCTGCGACAAGCTTACCCTCGCCGCGCTCGAGGCGACGCTCAGAATCTATCTGCGCTCGGCCGATATCGCCGATGAAATACCGACTATCCGCCTGATGCGCCGCAAGCCGCCCGAGCTGCGCGCGGTTGCCCAGCGCGCCTGCGCGATAATCGCCGAGCGGCTCGGCGCCGAGTTCACCGTCGAGGTGACGGAGGCTGTCTCGCGCATCGGTTCGGGCTCGCTGCCCGACGCGGCGCTGGATTCGGCGGGCGTCAAGGTCACGCACCCGCGAATCTCGTCGAGCGCGATCGCCGCGATGTTTCGCCGCGCGCGAATTGTCGGGCGGATCGCCGACGATGCGTTTATTCTTGATATGCGAACGATCGAAGATCCCGCCGTCTTCGCCATCGAGCTGAAGCACGGCTAAGCTGAGCGCCCGCGGCGCCAAGGAGAACTGATATGCCGGACAAGAGCTACAAGATAATCGATATCGTCGGCGTCTCCGACGAGAGTATTCAGCAGGCGGTCCGCAATGCGCTGACCAAGGCGCAGAAAACGATCAGGAATATCGACTGGTTCGAGGTCAAAGATATCCGCGGCGCGGTTCATAAAAACGGCGCTCCGGAATTTCAGGTCGAAGTGCGAATCGGTTTCCGCCTCGAAGGCGGTCAAGCCGACTAAATGACGGAGGCGGCGATGAAATTCGGGACCTTCCTGATGCAGACCAATCCGGCGAGCCTGGGCGCGGTCGCGCGCAAGGCGGAAGAGCTCGGCTACGAATCGCTGTGGATCCCCGAGCACATCATTTTGCCGCTCGAGTACAAATCGCCCTATCCATATTCGTCGAGCGGGCGGATGCCGGCGCCGCCGGAAACTCCGCTGCACGATCCGATGCTTGCGCTCGCCTATATTGCGGGAATCACGACGCGGATTCGGCTCGCGACCGGAATCTACGTGCTGCCGATTCGCAATCCGTTCACGACGGCGAAGGCGGTCGCCAGCCTCGACGTGCTCTCGGGCGGCCGCTTCATCTTTGGCGTCGGCATCGGATGGCTCGAGGAGGAGTTTTCGGCGGTCGGAATGAATTTCAAGGATCGCGCCGTGCGCTCGCGCGATTATGTCGGCCTGCTCAAAGCGCTCTGGACGAGCCCCGATCCCGTCTTCAAGGGCAAGACCGTAAGTATCGAGGGCTTTCGCATGATGCCCAAGCCGGTGCAGAAACCACATCCGCCGTTCGTGTTCGGAGGGCATACCGAGCCGTCGCTCAAGCGCGCCGCGCGCCTGGGCGACGGATGGTACGGAATCGCCGAGAGCATCCCCGAAATTCGCCAGGTGATCGCGCGCCTGCGCGGCCATGAAGCGGCGCTCGGCCGCACGACGCCGCTCGAGTTGACGGTCAGCCCGCGCCTGGGCGGTCCAGTGACGATCGAGCAGGTTCGCCAGCTCGCTGAGATGGGGGTGTCGCGAATCATCCTCGGGACCACGCCGACCACGCGCGAGCAGCTCGCCGAGATGGAGCGGCTGCGCGACGAGGTGATGGCCAAAGTCTGAGCGCGGCTTGCGATTTTGTGCGGGAATTTCTCCCGCGGCGCCGTGAAAAATGCTTGGCGTCACGCGCTCTGCGCGGATATCATCAGTGCGGCTTTGGGCGGCTTGACGCCCGCCCCGATGGAGGCGCGCGCACTCGAATGAAAAGATGCCCGTCCTGCGACAGAACCTATCCTGACTCCGAAACCTTTTGCGAGACCGACGGGACAGCGCTGGTCGGCGCCGATCCGGCCTTTGTGCAAGGTGGAACCGGCGGCGAATCCGGCGCGGTCGAGTGTCCGGTCTGCGGCGGCAAAGCGGAACCCGGTGAGGTGATCTGCAACTTCTGCGGCGCGCGCCTGACCGGCGACAGCGCCGCGTCGGCGCCGCCGCGCGAATCCCGCTCGACCGAGTCCCCCGCGCCGAGCACGCAGCGCCAAAGCCCCGGGCTTGACCGGACCGCCATGTCCTCGCAGCCGTTGTCGGGCCAGTTTCCGGGCAGGGCGCCCGAGCAGGAAGTCGGCGAAGAGGACGAGACGGGCGGCGCGGGAGGATTCCTGCGCCTGATTGCCTATATCGTCGCGGCGCTGATCGCTCTCATCGGCGGGGCGTGGCTCGCCATTCATCTGACCGCGCGTCATCCGAGCGGCGGTGCGGCGGCCTCGCCAAGCGCGTCGCCATCGGCAGCCGCGTCGCCCGCGGCGGCTTCCGCACCGATGGTCGTGCTGGCGGGCAGCATTCCAGTTCAGGTTACCGGGGAATCCTCAACCGCGCCCGAGCGGAGCGCAAGCGTTGCGCGCAACAGCTTCGCCAGTGGGCAGCCCGCCTTGCTCGACGCCTATCGGCACGCGCTCAGCGCAGATTCGAGCACGAAAGACGGGATGCTGGTGCGGATCAGGATTCAGCCCGACGGCACGATCTCGAAGGCGTCGGTGGAGACTTCGACCGCGCCGAACCCGGGTCTCGACGCCGAGGTTGTCAACGACATCTCCGCCTGGACGTTTACGCCGTTTGGCGGCGGAGAGGTGGAAATCAGCTATCCGATAATTTTCGCGCAGACCGCTGCCGATCAGGCCGCCGTCGAGTCCGCCCTGAGCGCGAAGCTCGCCAGCCTGAGCCCCACCGAGTCGCCCGAGTATTCGTCGGCGACGCCCTCGCCGGCGGCGACTCCAGCGCCAACCGCGGCGCCATCGGTGGCGCCGGCGGTGCGCAAGCGTCCGCATGTCGCGGCGGTGCCGCGTCCGCGTCCGACGCCTTCTCTCTTCGATCGGGTCAACAGTGCGCTTAAGGGAAATCGCAAACTGGGCAGGGTCAAGGCTTATACGACATCCGGCGGCACGGTGACGCTTACCGGCAGCGTATTCGACGCCAACGACAAGGCGCTCGCCGAAAGCACCGTCCGCTCCGTGTCGGGCGTTGTGCAAGTGATTAACACGCTGACGACGGACACGGGAGTATGGGCGCAAGAGCAGGCCGCGATTCAGCAGCAGCTCGCCAACGCGGGTCTGCCGAACGTGACGGTCAAGGTGATCGGAAAAGATGCGTACCTGAACGGCACGGTGAAAACCGATCTCGAAAAGCAGCGCGCGGTGACAATCACCCAGGGCGCCGCGCCGGTTATCGTGCGCGGAAACCTGATCACCGTCGTGCCGGGAAACATGTTCGGGTTTTGATTGGTGCGTGACTGGACCGACGCAAGCAAAACTTAAGGTATGAAGCCTTGTCTGCGCTATTGACAACGAACGGATCGGGCGGTTAGATGATTTCCAGTAAGCGGCATCGGCCGCTCCCCCCAGGAGGTCTTCGTTTCCCATGCCTGAAGCAGCACCCACGTCCGCCAAAGAGGCTTTTGCCGTAATGCCGAGTCGCTTCAACAAGGAAGCTGCCAAGGGGTTGAATGCGACCTACCAGTTCGATCTCTCCGGTGATGGTGGCGGCAAATGGCACGTAATCATCAAAGATGACAACTGCGAGGTTAAGGAAGGACCGGCCGCATCGCCGAGCATCACGATCTCGATGACGGCGCAGGACTATCTCGACATGCTCAGCGGCAAGCTGAACGGCCAGATGGCATTTATGACCGGCAAACTTCGCATCGCTGGAGATATGGGACTCGCGCTCCGCATGCAGAGCCTGTTCCAATAGGGCGCAGCGGGACAAACCGCCTGAATTAAGTGATAGGCAATCTATAAGACCTACTGATAACGCCGGGTCCGGAACTCCGGGCCCGGCGCGACTCAACCGCTGCCAACCATTCTTCCAGTAATTCAATTTCAGATCGACAATCTTCGTGCGGGTTCAGGATTGCGCCGCAATCGCAAATATTCCCTGGCATACAGCACCGACCGCTGAGGCTCACCGCCACGCGAAAAGCCGCGCCACTACTCGAGCATCCGTATAATTCCAGGCAAAGTTTCCCAAACGTCATGATCGACAGGAGGACGGATCCACGTCACAGGAGAAGCAACCCGTATGAGCGAAACCGAAATGAGTAATGAACCCGAGAAGATGAACCCCGGCGACGGTGCCGATAACGAATCGGTTGCGTCGAAGCTCTCCGAGGAGCTCAGCAACTGGCGCCGCAAGCGAACCTCGTCGCGGCCAGCACGGCCCGAAATGACTGGGTCGAACCACTCCGAGCCCGCCCGCACCATCAAGGTGCGCGGCCATGAGACGCTGGTCGTGCGCAAGGCAAAGCTTGCGCCAAAGCCGCCGGCAAATCCCCGAGCTTCAGAACAGTAATAACGGCCGCGGTTCGAGGCGAACCGGGTTGAGGTGGATCGGATGGGGCGTTGAGGAGGAGGGGTTCAGGAGCGGAAAACCTCGACCGGCATTTCGCGCGACGCCTGGCGCGCCGGATAGAGTGTTGCGACGAAGCACAGCAGCATCGAGGCTACGGCTACCCACGCGAAATTGATCGGACTTGCGGAAATCGGCACCGTCGAGATTCCGTAAATTTCCTTCGAGATATGAATGAAATGGTAGCGCGCGAGCAAGAAGCATCCGATTGCTCCCAGTAGCAGGCCCGCGCCGGTCCCCGCCGCGCCAACGATCAGGCCCTTAAGCCTGAAGATTCGCTGCACGTCGCGCCGCTGCGCCCCCATCGAGATCAGCACCGCAATATCCTTGCGCTTCTCCATCACCACCATAATCAGCGTCGCGACCAGGTTGAATGCCGCCACCCCGATCAGTAGCACCAGCACGATCGCATAAACCCGCTTGAGCATCTCGAATCCGGCCGATGCCGATTCGTTGTACTCGATCCAGTTGCGGATCAGATAGGGCCGTCCGTAAATCCTGCGCAGCGCCGCCGTTACCGCCGCGGTCTGGTCGAGGTTCGACAAATGGATATCGATTCCGTCGGCCTTGCCGGGCCGTCCAAAGAAGCTTTGCGCATGCGCCAGGTCCATGAAGACCATCTGCGTGTCGAGGAAGCTCAGCCCGGAGTCGAAGATCGCGGCGACGGTAAAATCGCCGGTCTTGGTCGATAGCGATCCGTCGGCGGCGGCGATAATCGGCGCGACCATCCGCAGCCGATCCCCCAGCTTGACCTTGAGCGTGCGCGCCAGGCCCGAGCCTATCGCCAGTCCGCCGCCCATCGCGGGCTGAGCGCCATCCTGCGCGGCAATCGGAGTGTCTTTCGCGAGCCCGGCCAGCGCGCCCTGCACGACGAAGCGCCCCCATTCCTTGCCGACCACAGGATTGTTGGGTTCGACGCCGCGCACTACCACGCCGCCGATCCCGCGTCCCGAGCTAAGCATACCCTGGCCGACCACGTACGCGTCGGCTCCATCGACGCCGGCAACTGTGCGCGCGCGCGCCTCGATTTCGGCGTACTGCGCGATCGATCCCTCGGTGCTTTCGATTTTCACCTGCGGCGTCAGGCTCAGCACGCGTTGTTTGAGGCTCTGCTCGAATCCGCCCATCACGGCCAGCGTGATCGTCAGCGCGGCGACGCCGATCATCACGCCCACGGCGGTGAAAATCGTCGTGATCGAGATAAACGCGTCCTTGCGCCGGGCGCGAAGGTAGCGAAGCGCGATCTTTAATTCGTAGCGCAAGGTATCAAGAAAACGCGGATAAACCAGAGCGGCGACTACGCCGCCGATGCGTCATATTATCACGTTTTCCTTTTTGAGCGTTTCAATTTCCTCGGTGCTGAGTCCAAGCATCCCGGAGAAGACTTCCTCGTTATGCTGCCCCAGCACTGGCGCGGCGCTACGCAACTCTCCCGGCGTGCGGCTCATCCGATGCTCCAGGCCCTCGTAAACCGACGGGCCCATCTCCTTATGTTCGAGCCAGTGCCAGAAATCGAATGCGTCCAGGTTTTCGTCCTGATGCAAATCGACGCAGTTCTGCACCGGATACGCGGCGACTCCCGCCGCTTGCAGCCTGGTCGTCAATTCGTATGCGTTGTGCGCGCGCGTGAGCGAGCCTACGAATTCGTCGAGCGCCGACGCGCGCGAAAGGCGCTCGGCGTGCGACGCGAAGCGCGAGTCGCCGGAACCCGCGCCGAGCGCTTGCAGCATCGCGGTCCACTGCGCGTCATCGGCCACGGCGATCGCGATCCAGCGGTCGTTGCCATCTTCATCGGCGCACGGATATGCGCCGTGCGGAGCGTAGCGGTCGGAGCGATTCGCGCGCGGCCCGAGCACCCGGCCGGTTGCAAAATAATCGATCAACGCGGGCGCCAGATTATGCAGCGACGCCTCGTACTGCGACATATCGATATACTGGCCCGTGCCGGTGCGGCGCCGGTAATCGAGCGCGGCCAGCAGCACCGAGGTGGAGAAGCGCGGCGCCACGAAATCGCTGTACGCGCCGTAAGGCGGGCAGGGCGACGCCGCGTCGTAACCCGAGATGAAATAAAAGCCCGACAACGCCGCCATCAACTGCCCGAATCCGGGATAAAGCGCGTTGGGACCCGTCTGCCCCTGCATACAGGTCGAGAGCATGATCAAATCGGGGCGCAATTCGCAGAGCTTCGGATAGTCCAGACCCCAGTTGCGCATCGCCTTGGGGGTGAAGCTTTCGACGACGATATCGGCCCACGGCACCAGCTTCTTGACCAGCTCGCGCGCCTTGGGTTTTCCGAGATCGAGCGTGATGCCTTTTTTCGAGGTGTTGTAACTCGCGAAAAACTGGCTCGAATTGATTCCGGGCCGAGCGTCTTTCCACGGCGGCGCAAGACGCAAGACGTCAACCCGCGACGCGGACTCGACGCGAATCACTTCAGCGCCGTTGTCGGCGAAATACTTGGTCGTGATTGGCCCGACTCCGACCCACGCGAAGTCGAGGATCTTTATTCCTTGCAGCGCGAATTCACTCATCGCCATTTCCCTCCTAGATTGCGCCCGCGGCGCGAAGTTCGCCCTGCCGCGCGTCGCTGAACCCCAGGAGTCCGCCGTATATCTCGCGGTTGTGCTCGCCGATTTTTGGCGCGCGAATCGGCGCTCCGAGCGGCGTGCGGCTGAGCTTCGCGAACGCTCCGGGCAGCGTCATCTTTCTGCCGAGCGTGTCGTGCTCGACCTCGACAAAATACTCGCGCGCCTTGAGCTGCGGATCGGCGGCGATATCGGCCGCCGTCGCGACGGGGGCGAGCAGGATGCGCCGCTTGAGCGTGCCGTCGTAGATTTCCTTCTTGGTCATAGTCAGGAAAAACTTCTGGATTCGCTCTTCGAGGTCGCTGATTTCGAAATGGTCGCGCTCGGTCAGCGCCATGAACATCCCGGGCACCCACGCCGCCCAATCTTTTTCGACCATCCACTGCGCGGCGAAGCCCGCCTCGTCCATCCATGCGACGAGCGCCTTGGTCGATGCGCCGCCGAGCGTGCCGCCCGCGATGATCGTCGAGATATGGCCGTCCTTGCATCGGTAAACCATCTTGCGCCGCGTGTCTTTCGATCCGGTGAAGACTCCCGTGCGCTGGATATGATCGCCGTGCAGGATCGGCATCGCCTGCTCGTTCATCAGCGTCCACACGATGCAGGCCTGCATGTTGACGACGATTTGTTGGCCGATTCCGTCGCGCTCGCGGGCCTGATGCGCAATCATCGAGGCGACCGACGCCTCGCCGCCCGCGTGCAAGCCGGCCTGCGGCAGGCTCATCTGGAGGGGAGGCTTGCCTTCCTCGCCCATCATGTACATCGCGCCGCCCGCTGCCCAACTGATGATATCGGCCCACTTGTAGTCGCGGGCGGGGCCGGTGTCGCCGAACGGAGAGACCGAGGTGTAGATGAGGCGCGGATTTTTTTTTGCCAGCGCGGCGTAGCCGAGCCCGATCGATTCGAGATAGCCGCGGTCGTACGACTCGACCAGAAAATCGGACTTGGCGGCGAGCGCGGCAACGATCTCGCGGCCCTCGGGCCGGTCGAGATTCGCGCTCACGGATTTTTTTCCCGCGTGATAGGCGATTGCGTAGAGGCTGCGATCGGAACCGGGCAAATCCTCGAGGAACGGCGGAATCGTCCGCGTCGAGCATCCGCGCGGCGGCTCGATCTTGATCACCTCGGCGCCCATGTCGGCAAAGATCTTGCCGCACAGCGCGCCTTTCTCGTCGGCGAGATCGAGCATCCGGAAACCCTTGAGCAATTCTGAAGCCATGCGATATTTCCTGTGCGAGATTTCTCCGGCGCGAATCACCGCGCACCGTCCCTCAGCGACCGCATTGTAGCGTCATCGGCGCGCAACTTGGAACGGAATCGCCCTGAAAATGAAGTCCCCGGAGGTGGGTCGGCTTGATGAACCGAGGGGTTTTCTGAGGGAGGCTGTTCGCATCCCACTGCCGCCGCGCGTCGCACATTTGTTTTTCCCTCGCGTCGCTGCCGCGCGGTGAATCCCGCTTCTCTCGGGCTGACATTGGTGGGGCGGGCGTCTCGCCCGCCGTCGATGGCGGGCCAGAGGCCCGCCCCACCAATGAGATTCGCGATTGCAAGCAAACCATCCGCGCTGCCTATGAATGGAGCGCGGAGCCAACGGGATTCGTCGCGCGCGGCAGCCGGAGCCTGCCCGGAGCCTGCCGAAGGGCGCGCGCGAATGACACAACCAAACTTCACGCCGTCCAATCGCAGCGCGGCGCGCCCGCGCCGGGAGTACATCTTCAGCTTCGCCAATCGACAGTGGCTGAAAGTAAAGCCGACGTTTTGAGCGTGATTGCCGACCGCTATTGATTGAGCGCGGTGCGGGCGGCGCCGATCGCGGTGGCGTAATCGGCGTGCTCGGGAATTACGAAACGGCGCCCGAACGGGAAGTCGAGGCGCTTGGCTTCCTGCATGAAACGGAACAGCCGCGAGAGTTTGCCGGTCAGGACGATATTTTCCTGCCCGCACGCGCGCGCGCTGGCGAGGCTCAGCACTCCGATCGACTCGACGATCATGTTCATGATCGCGAGCGCCTTGTCCTCCTGCGTCGCGTCGGCGCCTACTTTGCCAAAATTCGCGGCCGTGGTTCCGGGCGGCAAATCGCCGATCGGGCCGCCCGCGATATCGCGCACGGTCAAATCGACGCGGCGCAAATCGCCCTTGCGCGCCAGCTCCTCGAGCCGCTCGATCGTCACCACGCCGAGCATGTGCCGGGCCAGTCCGAGCAGCGTTCCTCCACCCACTCCGGTGCCGCTGAAGTGCTGAATCTTGCCGGCCATGACCGAAACGATCGCGGTGCCGGTGCCGAGTGAAACCACCAGCGCCTGTTCCAGCTTGGCCAGCGAAGTTCCGCCCACGCCGATCGCGGTGAACTCGTTGACTTTGAGCACCGGGCGTCCGAGCAGAGATTCGCCGAGCACGCGCGAGCCAGCGCCGGTTGCGGCGACCCGCTCGATATCCTCGAGCCGGATACCGAACTCCGCGATCAGTTTGCCCAGCGCTCCGGCGGCAGCGGCGACGGGGTCGTTCGCTTCGATAGTGACGACGTGAAGTCCGCCGTTTTCTAAAACCACGGCATCCGTGGTTGAACCGCCGATATCGATTCCGACGATCATATGCGGGTGCCGGCTCCTGTCCAGCCCGGCATCGAGGCTAGAACACCCACCGCCACCAGCGCAATCGGTCGCTCAAGGGCCGGTGCCAGCCCAATGGCGGGCGGAGTTTGGGCGTTCGCTATGCTAGCGTCGCTCTCGTGGCGCGCAGGAAACCATCGGGCACGGGCGAGCTCTTCACGCCGCGCACTCCGCTTGCGCAGCCGCTTGCCGACAGGATCCGGCCCGCGCGGCTCGAGGACGTGATCGGGCAGGAGCATCTGCTCGGACCCGGCAAGCTGCTGACCCGGATGGTTGCGTCGCACAACCTGCACTCGATGATCCTGTGGGGACCGCCGGGCGCGGGCAAGACCACGCTCGCAATCCTGCTCGCGCAGCAATCGGGCGCCGAGTTCCATCGCCTCTCGGCGGTCAGCGCGGGAATCGCCGACCTGCGCGACGCGGTCGAGGAGGCGCGCCGCGCGCTCGAGAGCGGCAAGCGCACGGTACTGTTCATCGACGAGATTCATCGATGGAACCGCGCGCAGCAGGACGCGTTTTTGCCGCACGTCGAGAGCGGGCTCATCACGCTGATTGGCGCGACGACCGAGAATCCCTCGTTCGAGGTAATCTCGCCGCTCTTGTCGCGCGCGCGGGTGATCGTTTTGAACCCGCTCAGCGAAGAAGCGCTGCGCACGATAATCACGCACGCGCTCGAAGACCGCGAGCGCGGGCTCGGCGCGAAGGAATTTTCACTTGGCGACGGCGCGATGGACGAGTTGCTGCGCTTTTCGGGCGGCGACGCGCGCCGCGCGCTCAACACCCTCGAAATCGCGGCCGAGCTGGCCGGGCAGGCGGACGCGAAGGTAATTTCCGCCGAGGCGGTGCGCGAGGCCGCCCAGCACAAGGCTCTCCTCTACGATCGCGCGGGTGAGGAGCACTACAACGTCATCTCGGCCTTCATCAAGAGCATGCGCGGCAGCGACCCCGACGCCGCGCTGTACTGGATGATGCGGATGGTCGAAGCCGGCGAAGACGCGCTGTTCATCGCGCGGCGGATGGTGATCTTCGCTTCCGAAGATATTGGCAATGCCGACCCGCGCGCACTGCAGATCGCGCTCGCGGTCAAAGACGCGATCGATTTCGTAGGGCTGCCCGAGGGCGTGATTCCGCTCGCGCAGGGCGTCACCTATCTTGCCTGCGCGCCGAAATCGAATGCCTCGTACATTGCGATGAATCGGGCGCGCGAGGACGCGCAGCGCGGCGCGATGCCGGTGCCGATGCATCTGCGCAACGCGCCGACCGGGCTGATGAAGGGGCTGGGCTACGGCAAGGACTATCGCTATCCGCACGACTACGAGGACGCGGTCACGAGCCAGCAGTATCTGCCCGCCGAACTCGGTGAGCGAATTTACTACGAGCCGAGCCAGCGCGGCTACGAAATTCGGATTCGCGAATGGCTCGAGCGGGCGCGCGCCGCGCGCAAGAACCCGGGCGCGAAATCATAGCCGATCGCGCGCGCTCTGCGTTCGCCGAAAATAACAAACCGCAAGGCGTTCTCGGCCCTGCGGCTTGCTGAAAGCCGATCGGCGCGCGGTCGCGGCCGATTTTACACTTCCTCTTACTTGCGCTTCGCGCCGAGCACCGAATCCTTGAGCGCCTTGGCAGGCGTGAAACGAAGTCGGGTGCGCGCCGGGATCTTGATCGCCTCGCCTGTTGCCGGGTTGCGTCCCATCCGCGCCTTGGACTGGCGCTTGCGGAAGATTCCGAGCCCGGCCAGACGCAGAGATCCTTCCTTCTTGAGTTCGCGGACCACCAAAGCGGTAAGCTCTTCGAGCGCCGCCTTGCCTTGCTTCTTGGAGACTCCGAGTTTGTCAGCCATATGGGCTGCTACCTGCGACTGCGTCATCATCCTCCTCCTTGCGGCCCGATTTGCGGGCTTTGAGAGAGGGTGACGAAGTGGCAGTCGTTTTTCAAGGGGAAGGAAGCGCGATCTGTGCACATTTCCTAGAAATCGAGCGAGTTTTTGAACAGGTTACCGCTATAACCTCACGCAGAGCGGGGTTTGCGCGGCCAAGGTTCCGTGCGCTTCGCTAAGACAGGCACTTCCGCGCACTCGCCGACATTCAGTAACGCACTTCGGTGAGATAGAGTCCGCAGGCCGGAGCCGCGGCCGGTGCGCGGGCGCGATCGCCTGAGGCGAGAATTGCCGCAATTTCGCCGGCGCCAGTTCGCCCGCGGCCCGCCTCGATCATCGCCGCCACCATCGTGCGCACCATGTGGCGCAGGAAGCTCGACGCTTCGACGCGATAGATGAGCATCTCGCCCTCGCGCTGCCAGTCGCTTGCGATCACGCGGCGCATCGTCGTGCTCTCGTTCGAGCCGAGCGTGCGCATCGCGGCGAAATCGTGTTCGCCGATAAACACCGCCGCCGCTGAGCGCATCGCCGACCGATCGAGCGCGTCGCGCACCAGGTATGCGTAGCGATGCTCGAAGGCCGACGCGATCGCGCGGTTGAGCACGCGGTACTCGTACACGCGCGACTGCGCGTCGCGGCGCGGATCGAAGTTATCGGATGCGGCACAGGCTTCGAGAATCACGATGTCGCGCGGCAAAATTCCGTTGAGTGCGCCCTGCAGTTTGTCCAGCGGAAATTCGCGCGGCAGCCGAATGGCGGCGACCTGGCCGCGCGCGTGAACTCCCGCGTCGGTGCGGCCCGAGCCGTACACCCGCACAAGGCTTCCGAAGATCTGCGCGAGCGCCGCCTCGATACGGCCCTGAATCGAGTCCTGCCCCGCTTGCAGTTGCCATCCGCAGTAAGCGGTGCCGTCGTATTCGAGAGTCAGCTTTACGAGCATCGCAGCGCCCGTCCCAATAGTTTCAGGCGAGCTCGAGCGGCGTTTCAGTTGCCCGCCGGAGAGTCGAGTGCGAAGGTTTCGGCAATCCAGAGCGCGCCCAGCGCCGCGATCCGCGCGTTGTCGAACGCGCACATGATCTCCGCGCCGCTGGCGTGATGCTCGGCGCGAACGATAATCGCTTCCTGGCCAATCGCGTCGATCACCGACAGCGGTTCCGATTCCTCGACCATCAGGATGCCGGGCGCTGTGCGCAGCGCGTCGATCCACCCCTGGGCCGGTTCGCGCACATTCACCGCGAGCATCGTGCCGTGCAGCAGCGGTATCGCGGCCAGTTGCACGCTGAGCGAAGCCGCGGGCCACGAGAGCATCGCGCGCGCCTGCTCGGCGATTCGTCCGGCGATGGCGCGTTCGGTTTCGCGCGCGAACGCGTTGAATGCGCGCTGGGTATCGTCTTCCTCAAGGGCAAGGCGCGCGGCGAGCAGGTCGGTGGTTTGATCGACGGTGCGCGCGATCATCTGGCGCCCGCGCGCCGACGCACCCTGCATCGCCGTTGCCGCCGCCGATGCGACCGGTCCGATCGCGCCCAGGCATAATGCGAGCGCGTGCGCGACGGGATTTGGCGTTGCATAGAGCTTGCGCCCGCGTAGCGCGGCGACTCGCGCGCGCGAGGTTACGCCGGGCGACACAATTGCGTCGGTCGGCGCGCGCGAGCAGGAGCTGAGATCGATCAGCAGCGGACCGGGGTGCGCGTTGATAATCTCGAGCGCCGGGTCTTCCGGCACCGCAAGGAACGCGACGTCGTAGTGGGCGAGATCGCCGGGTTCCTCGAACTGCTCGATCAGATATTCGTCGTCGCCGGCTTCGAGCGTGCCGGAAGATCCGGCGCTGGCGGCGAACAGTTTGAGATCGGAGTGCGGAAAGGCACGCGCGGCGATCAATTCGACAATCTGGTTGCCGACCGCACCGGTGGCGCCAACGACGGCCACTTTCGGTTCGAAGGCATTACTCATCAGGCGTCCAGGCTCTCGATTTTCTCCCTCACCAGCCGGCCCATCGCCTTGCATCCGACCGTTTTGGTGCCGCTTCCGCCGGCCAGGTCGCGGGTGCGATGGCCGTCCTTGACGACTGCATCGACCGCCTGCTCGATAATCTCCGCCTCCGAGCGCATCCCGAGCGAATGCTCCAGCAGCATCGCGGCTGACAGAATCGCGGCCAGCGGATTGGCCTCGTCGCGGCCCGCGATATCCGGCGCGCTGCCGTGAATCGGCTCGTATAGTCCGACCCGGTAGCCGGCGCCGTTGAGTTCCTCGCCGAGCGACGCTGACGGCAGCAAACCCATCGAGCCCGCGAGCACCGAGGCCTCGTCGGTCAGGATATCGCCGAACAAATTTTCAGTCACGATGACGTCGAAGTCTTTGGGACGCCGCAGCAGATGCATCGCCATCGAATCGACGAGCTGATGCTCGCAGGCGACGTCTTTGAATTCCATTGCGAGCTCGGTTGCGATCTCGCGCCACAGCCGCGAGGTCGAGAGCACGTTGGCCTTGTCCACCGAGGTGAGCTTTCTCTTCCGGTTGCGCGCGAGTTCGAAACCGAAGCGCAGCACGCGCGCGATTTCCGCCTCGGTGTAGAAGCAGGTATCGACCGCCTCGCGGCCGTCCTTGCCTTGGCGCTTCTCGCTGGGCTGGCCGTAGTAGATGCCGCCGGTCAGCTCGCGGATCACGACCAAATCGACGGCGCCGATAATCTCGGGCTTGAGCGGCGACGCGGAGAGAAATTCTTTGACCGCGCGCACCGGCCGCACGTTGGCGAACAGTCCCAGCGCCTTGCGCAGGCCGAGCAGCGCCTGCTCGGGGCGCACCGTGGCGTTGAAATTATCCCACTTTGGGCCGCCGACGGCGCCGAGCAGAATCGCGTCGCTGTCCTGCGCCTGCTTGAGCGTGTCTTCGGGCATCGGCGTGCCGAACTGATCGATCGCATGGCCGCCGATATGCGCTTCCTTGAAGTCCATATCGATTGCCGAGCGGCGCGCGATCACCTTGAGGACTTGGAGGGCTTCGCCAACGACCTCGGGGCCGATACCGTCACCCTTGAGAACTAGAATTTTGTAGGCCATGAAGGAGCGCGGAGATCCTGATCGTTTGCGATTTCGCGAGACTTGGGTTTTGTCACCGCTCCCACGTCACCACGATTGCGAGGAACGGATGAACTTTGAAATTCAAGTCCCCTAGCACTTAGCCGAACGCGACAATTGCGGCAAGTCCCGCGCGGTTACGGCACGTCGGTGGTCGGCTTGAGCGGCTGATGCTTTCGTACCTTGAGACGGTTGAGCGCGTTAACCAGCGCCAGCGCGGATGCGGTCACGATATCGCTATGCGCTCCGGTGCCGGCGACCGTCATCCCATTCTCGCGCACCAGGCAGCTAACTTCGCCGAGCGCGTCGGTTCCGCCGGTGATCGCCTTGACCGCGTAGCGTTCGAGCGCGGGCTGGATACCGGCGATCTTGTAGATCGCCTTGTAGGCGGCATCGACCATCCCGTCGCCTTCCGCCTCGGCGGTTTTTTCGACACCGGCCACGCGCATCGTGACTTCGGCATGCGGCATCGCCTTGGACGATGACGACGAGACACGCATATCGACCAGCTCGAAGTGGTCAATCGTGCGGCGCGATTCTTCGGTCACCAGCGCCAGAATATCGTCGTCATAGACGATTTTCTTTTTGTCGCAGAGCGCCTTGAACTCGGCGAACGCCTTGTTGATATCGACCGAATCGGTATCGACGCCCAAATCGTTGAGCCGATTCGCGAACGCGTGGCGGCCCGAATGCTTCCCCAGCACCAGCTTGTTCGACGGAATCCCGATGTCCTCGGGCTTCATTATCTCGTAGGTGAGCTTGTATTTGAGCACGCCGTCCTGATGGATTCCGGCTTCGTGCGCGAACGCGTTGTCGCCGACGATCGGCTTGTTGGCTGGAACCGGCTGTCCGATCACCTGCGACAGCAGGCGCGAGGCCGGATAGATCTGGCGCGTATTGACGCGCGACTGCACGCCCATCAGATCGTGTCGCGTCTTCAGCGCCATCACGACTTCTTCCATCGAGCAGTTGCCGGCGCGCTCGCCGATTCCATTGATCGTACACTCGACCTGGCGTGCGCCATTGCGCACCGCCGCCAGCGAATTGGCGACCGCCAGGCCCAGATCGTTATGGCAATGCGCGCTCCAAATTACTTTGTCGGCGCCCGGAACGTGCTCGCGCATATAGGCGAACATCCGCCCGAACTCTTCAGGAATCGCGTGCCCTGTCGTGTCGGGCAGATTGATCGTCGTGGCGCCCGCCGCGATGACGCTGGTGCAGACGGTGACCATGTAGTCCCAGTCCGAGCGCGAGGCGTCCTCGCACGAGAACTCGATATAATCGAGATGCTTCTTCGCGCGGGTGACCGCCCAGGTCGCCGCGTCAAGCACGTCTTCGCGCGTCATGTTGAGCTTGTACTTGAGATGGATATCCGAAGTCGCGATGAAGATGTGAATCCCCGGGCGATCGGATTTATCGACCGAGCGCAGCGCCGAATCGACGTCTTCCTCGCGCGTGCGCGAAAGCGACAGGACGATCGGACCGCGCGCGGCCTCGGCGACGCGGCGCACCGACTCGAAATCGCCGGGTGAGGACGCGGCGAAGCCGGCTTCGATTACATCGACGTTAAGCCGCTCGAGCTGGCGCGCGAGTGCGACTTTTTCCTCGACGTTCATCGTGCATCCGGGCGATTGCTCGCCGTCGCGCAGGGTGGTGTCGAAAATCCGTACCCAGTCGGATTCGGTGTGGGCGGCGGTTTCGGTAGCCATAGGTTCAGTCACTCCTCATCCCCGCGTGGACCGACATCGCTAGTGGCGCAAAAAAGAAAACGCCCCGGGCGGCTTCATCGGCCCACCGCCCGGGGCGTTCGTCTCGGATTTTGGTTTGGGCGCTTAAGCCCGTTCCGCGACGCACCCGGCGAGGGCCCCGGTAAGGGCCAGGCTAAGCAGCAATCCGGGCAGCGTGATGCGGAACATAGTGGATGGGAGTTTAAGCGTCCGCGAACCCGCCAGTCAAGGCGGACGGCGTGCAGAGAAAAGGCGCGGCGCGCTCGAGCCGCGGATCGGCCGCTTTCGCGGTGGGTTCGTTTGCCGAAATTTGATGGTCCGCTGACCCGCGATATCCAGCAAATCTAAGGGTTCTATGGCAAAAGCGGTGGGTTCGTTTTGGTTTTCTTAAGCTTTTCGCCGAGAGCATTAAAGAGCCCGGCCTCGCGCGCGATGAGAGAGAGTCCGAGCAGGACCGGGATTTCTCGCCGGGCGTGCCGGTGCGACCTTTTCCGCTCGGACGATCGCGAGCGGAGGCGCTGGCTCGAAATGACGACTATGTGCTTCGGCGCCCGTTCGGATGCGCACAGGATGCGCGTGCCGAGGCGTCAGCGCGGGGGCGGGCGATGCGTCGCGATCCACCAGGTGTTGCCGCTTGGGTCCTTGATGCCGCAGACGCGGTCGCCCCAGGTTTGATCGGCGGGTTCGCGGACGGAGATTGCGCCCTTGCTCAGTGCGCGCTGATAAGTCGCGTCAGCGTCCGGGACATAAATCCAGATCGCCGATTTCATCGATTCGTCCGTCCAGTAGCCTTTGCCGATGAGCAGCTTCGAGTCGCCGATCTCGACCTCGGCGTGCAGATTTCCGGCCGCGTCGGGCGCTGGGGCCTGCGTCAGGCGTGCATCGAAGACGCTCTTCACGAATTCGACCAGCTCGCCGCCGCCGCGCAGCACGGCGGTCAGAGTGTGATGGCCCGGCTGGATATACTTTGCTTCGCCGCTCATCGGATCTGACCTCCATCGAGAAGCGAATCGACGCGTGGTTCAGGGATGTTCGGGCGGTTC
>Ga0307374_10000847_pt1 | contig 57452 bp, 57 predicted proteins | sample OX3MG_FD_202532 | JGI IMG/M metagenome (GOLD analysis project Ga0307374, IMG submission 202532) | Soil microbial communities from Risofladan, Vaasa, Finland - OX-3 | ecosystem: Environmental > Terrestrial > Soil > Coastal area > Acid sulfate soil | place: Finland: Risofladan, Vaasa | collected...
ACTGCGTCAATACCGCTACCTGAACGTCGACCAGCTGCACCAGCTCTTCTTCGACAGCCAGCGTCGCGCCCAGGCACGGACCCAGTGGCTCCGCGAGCACCACCTCATTCACCGCTGGGCTGCATCCGACATCTGCACGCTGCACCGACTCCCGTCCGTGTTCTCCGTATCGCCGCGGGGGGCCGGCGTCCTTGCTGCCTGCCTGGACCAGCCGTCCCGGCCTCACGTTGAGCGTGCCCGGCACGCCCGCGACCACTGCTTCCACATGGTCCACGACCTGGAGGCCAACGGCTTCTTCGTGGACCTCGCGGCCGCCGGCGCTCCCCTTCGTCAGGCCGGCCTCTACCACTGGGTCGGCGAGGAAGACTGCCGGCGCCGATATCGGGCTGCGCTCGCGCCCGACGGGTGGGGTCGCCTTCTCACGCCGGCCGGCGACGTCCTCTTCTTTCTCGAGTGGGATCGGGGGACCGAGTCGCCGGCGCGCGTGGCCGCGAAGGCGAGTAGCTACCTCTCCTACTTCGCCGACAAGGAAGCGGCCGATCTCAATCATGTGCTGTTCGTCGCGCCGGGCCCGGCGCGCGAGGAGTCGATGCGCTCCATCTTCGATCACCTTCTGCCCGGCGGCGTGACGACCTGCACGTTCTGGGTCACGCACACCGAACTGCTCGCCGACGACGGATGCATCGGGGCGATCTGGCGTCGGACGGAAGGCGATGGTGAACGCATCTCGATCCTCGACCTGCCGCCACGGCCGCGGAGCCTCCGGCCAATCGCCGACTGCATAGGCAAACCGGACTGGTGGGAGCGCCGACCAGGAGGAGGAGCAGGGGCATGATCGATCGCCTTCGCCAGCTGCTGATCAAGCCAAAGTCTGACCCCCGATCCGCGCGGGGCAGCCTCGGCCGCCCGGAGCTTGTCGTTCTGCAGGGAGGGCTCGCCAATCGAGACCCTCGCGCTCTGCCACCGAGCGGACCCGGGGGTATGGCGGCATGAACCGCGAATCAGATCCATTCATCGAAAATTCGGCGTGCCAAGGCAGCCGCGGCCTCTGCTACCTCCAAGCGCGCGGGGTCGCCTTCGACCGGGGTCAAGCGCTTGACCCCCTCCCGCGCGGGGATGCCGCGGCTCCGGAGCGGCCATCAGGACGGCGTCTCCACGGACGTCAAGTCGATGCGGCGCCGGCTCAAGAAGGGGCTGAAACACAACAAGTCGTACGCGTAGCTCCCCACAGTCACCGCAGAGAGCGGTTTCGCCTTCGCGTGATCGTAGGGGGATGGCAGCCGGACCCTGACTCCTTGCTTGCAGCAACAGGGCACGTACGCCTTCGCGTGGTCGAGGAACAGCTGCGCATCCGTCGGAACCGGCCGCACCCCTTCTCGCCAGGAGACCGCGCGGCATGAAGCCCGGAAACGGTGACAAACGGTGACAAAAGTGAATCAACTCGAAAGGAACCCGTTTCGGCCGGGCATGGGACTCGACCCGCCGTACCTGGCCGACCGCCAACACCAACTGGAGCGGTTCGTGCGCTTCCTGGACGGCTTTCCGGAATTTCCCCGCAACGTCCGCGTAACCGGGCTCCGCGGTGTCGGCAAGACGGTGCTTCTCCAGCGCTACGCAGCGGTTGCGGAGGAGGCCGGTTGGGTGGTGGTCCGACGCGAGCTGGGCGAGAACCTGCAGCACGAGTCCGCCTTCGGGCTGGCCCTGGTCGACGACTGCCGCCAGGCAGTGGAACGAGTCTCGCGCCGTGCGGCGATTGGCAGGAAGGCGAGTGCTGCCGCACGAGCCGCATTCGACCAGCTGGGAGGCATCAGTGTTTCCCTGCTCAGCGTCGGAATCGGCATCTCAGTGCGCACGCCTTCGGCGGCGGTGGCTCCCCGCCCGGTTCTGGATGACCAGTTGTTCGCGGCCATCAAGGCAACCTGCCGAGCCGCCTCCGAGGCTGGTCGCCGGGGCGTCCTTCTCTGCTACGACGAGGCACACGCACTGCGCGACTCCCGCTTTGAACGCCGCTTTCCGCTGAGCGGACTGCTAGCCGCTGTCGCCCGGGCGCAGCTTGACCGCATGCCCGTGATGCTCGTGGTCTGCGGGCTGCCGCCGCTGACCGAGAATCTGGCCCTGGCCAAGAGCTACTCGGAGAGGATGTTCCAGGCCGAGGTCCTCGACGCGCTGACGCCGCCGGAGGACATCAATGCCCTCATCCAGCCCCTGGTTGCCAGCCAGCGAGCGTTCGAACCGGAGCTGGGCGAGCTGGTTCGGGCCGACACCAAGGGATTCCCATTTCAGGTGCAGTTCTTTGGCGCTCTGCTCTGGGATTCCCTGCCCGCATCGGTACCGATCAGGTGCGCTCACTTCAATGCTCTCCGCCCTGCAATTCTCGAGGCGCTCGATCACGCCTTCTTCGACGCCCGCCTGGCGCGCAGCTCGAGGACCGAGCGCCAGCTGCTGGGCGCAATAGCCGCTGACGGCGAGGAGACCTCGGTGCGCACAGTTCTGATGAGATTCAGCGGCAATCGCAATCTCGTCAACCGGCTCGTCGCCCGCCTGATCGCCAAGGGGCTCGTCTACCGCCCCGAGCGCAACCGCCTCGCCTTCAGTGTCCCCATGTTCGGGGAGTACCTCCGGCGCAAAGATCTCGTCGGTAGCGGAGAAAGCAGGGGGTCAAGCGCTTGACCCCCCTCCCAGACCGATCGCTCCCGACCGACCTGGCGCTCGTGCCGGTCGAGAACGTCCATCCCTCTCCCCTGCAACCACGCACATCGGTGTCCATGGACCTGGTGTCGAAGCTCGCCGAGTCGATCCGGGCAGGCCGCCACGACCCGCTGCTTGAGGTTGAGCCGATTCGTGATCAGGCCGGCCATTACCAGATCATCTGCGGCGAGCAACGCTGGCGAGCGGCCAAGGCAGCCGGCCTTAAGCGAGTGCTGGTCAGGATCCACGCGCGACTGGGCTCGCTCCAGCGACTCCAGAAGCAGTACGAGGAGAACCGCCTTCGCGCAGAGCTCACAGCCCACGAAGATGCCCAGGTTCTGCTTCTGGCCAAGGCGCTTCGCGATATCGAACTGGCCGAAAAGAAATTGACTCAGGCCGGCATCTCCTTCCAGCCGCTCGATGACATCGAACTCACCGAGCTCGCCCAAATCCATCAGCACCTTGATGGCCTGAAGGGGCTTCTCCTCGAGAACGGGATCAGCGTCGTCAAGGGCCCCAACGGTCCGACGCTGGCCCATCTGTCGCCCTGGCACGAGACCGAGAGAGCCCTCGGCATCAGTGAGGCGGCACGCAAGCTCAAGCTATCTGTTCTCCGACTCGAACCCGAGGTCGTGGACGACATCAACGCCCTGCCCGCCCAGCACGCTCCGCTCATTGCGCGCGTCGAGGGAACTAACCGTCGGGCAGAGCTAGCTGAGCGCGCCGCACATCTCACGCACCGTCAGCTCCATTCAGCCGTCAGTCGCTTGCGTCACGATCCAAACCTCTCCGTTGGGGATGCAGTCGCCGGCGGCCGCTCGCCCGCACCGGAGGATCCGCTCGCCTTCCAGACTCTGCTCGTCCGGCTCGGGGATCTCTGCCGCCAGCTGATTCGTATGCTCGCCATCCTGCGCCCTCGCGCGACCATCGAGGAGCGAGCCCAGATCAACCGCGTTCTCGCCGACCTGATCACCGCCGCTCGTGACCTTGAGGTCGCGCCGTAATGAGCGGTGGCATGCCGATGACCTACCTGATGCAGGCCGTCACGCCTATCTCGACGAACGCGTGTGGCCTCGACTGCAATCTCTGCCCTGCCGCCGGGCGCTGCGGCAAGACCTGCAACTTCTGCCGCGCCGGTCGTATGTCTGAAGGCAAGATTGCGGCCGACCCGGTCCATGACATGACCGTCAGAAGCAAGATCATGGAGAACCTCGGCGGGCTCGATCTGACCTGGCCCCGGAAGATCACCCACCCGGTTCTGCCCGGGCTCCCTGCTCACCTGCCTGTTTTCGTTCAGGCCTACGCAGATCAGATCGAGGTGCCCTGGGTAGCGCTCCACGGAGGACGGCTCTTCGGCATCAACGGCCGCGGTCTCACGGCCAAGCATTGGAAGCCGCTGCCAGAGGTGTATCGGCTCGCGCCGACGACCAAGATTGCAATCGAGTTCAATGTCGTCGACCGAGTCCTGGAGGGGCTCTGGTCTCATCAGCAGTCCATCATCGCGCAGCTGGTCCACTTGCACCCCGACCTGGTGCTGACGCCCAACTTCAGTGTCTGGTTCGACGATTGTCGTTTTCGTCACCTGATTCAGATCAAACGCAGCTTCTGGTACTACCACCGCCTAGTCGAAGCCGGGTTGCCAGCCGTGCCGGATATCGGCTTCAGCTTCTTCGAACCAGACGGCCGATTGTGGGCTGAGTGGGTCAACGATCAGTCCGGACTCCAAGCCGTTTCACTGTTCTGCGGCGGCCAGAAAGTACACGCCAACAAGCGCCATCTCCGCGAAACACTCGAAGATATCGCGCTCTTTCACCGCGCCGTGCGTCCCGATGTCGCCTTCGTACTCGGCGGCGTCCACGCGCCAGATCGCTTGGCGGCCTACCGGCAAGCAGCGCCGGGCCGTCAGCTCGTGTTCTGCAACGGGATGGCCTACTCGCTCGCTCAGCGGCGCCGGCTGCTCGCGCGTTCGGCTCGCGCCGCGGCCCGCTCCGCGCGCGAGTGCTTCTTACTCAACAGCGCTCACAACGACCGCGTCTACGCATCGCTGCTCAACCAGGCGGAATTGCATCAGATGCAACATGGCAGCGACTGCGCTGCCTATCTCGAGGCCAGAACGGCCGAACGCAAGGCCGGGACGGCGGAATGGCGCAAATGAGGAATATCTACCTTTCGCCGGTTCGCGGCCAGGAGATTGGCCATGCCGTCTAAGGGCGGGCGCGACCGCACGGCGCGCAACTCCGCGCGGACGATGCCGGTCGTGTCCGGGCCACCGCTGATGCGCTCACGCGAGGAGTGGGCCAGCGCCGGCTTCGTAGAGGCCGAACTGGCGAGTCCCCTTCACCGCGGGGTCGACACCCAGCGCTTCAACGAGCTCGCAGCCCGTCAAGAGCAGCTGACGCCGGAGGAATCCGACGAGCTCTACGGGTATCGCCTTCGCCGGCTGATGGCGCGCTTGCGCCGGCTCGATCGAGTACGCGGCTCGGAGGACGAAGACGCGATTCGTACCGCCCTCGAAGACCTCGACGGCAGAATCGAGGAGCTGCGTCGATTCGAGGAGCAGCGCAGTGCAGGCGGACTGGCCACGGGTTACGAGATGGATCTTGCCTCGCGCACCGTTACGGTCGATCGCCTTCTGGAGCTCGCACGCCGCCGCATCCCAGGACTGATCGCCGGCTCGGACGCGGCACCACCTCAAGCGACCGGGAGCATTCGAGTTCCCGAAACTCCCTTCGCGCCGACTGTCGGCGATATTCCCGTGTACGTCCTGGCGCCAGCATCGATCCCATCGGACGCGCTCGCGCGCAACGTCAACTCGGTCGCAGGGCAGGGTGCCCAACTCCGTCTCGTTCATGATCCCGCTGATATCCCGCGCGACGCCGAAGCCCCGCCGCTGGTCATCAACTGGGGCGGCTCAGACGCGATCGCATCCGACCTCGTCGTAGTCAATCGGCCGGAGGCAGTACGGATCTCCTCGGACCAGGTGGAGTCAATCCGCCGGCTCGGCGATCTGGCCCCGCGCACAGTCGCCCGGCCCGACCAGCTCGACCTGCTGGGCTCCCAACGCGTGGTGGCGAAGCGTCGACACGGCGCGCGTGGAATCGGAAAGACAGTCATCCCTTCCGACGCTGCCTGGAGCCAGCGCGTCCAGTACGACATGTTTCAGGAGTTCATTCCCGATCGCCGCGAGTACCGGGTGTCGGTTCTCTCCGGCCGCGTGGTGTCTGCCTATCTGAAGCAGCCGCCCGAAGGCGTGTCGCCCGAGAATCTGCATCCAGACTGGAGCTTCGAGCGGACTCGCACGATGCCGCGTGCGGTCGCCTCGGTGGCGCGCGAGGCCGCGCGGCGGATCGGGCTCGACTACGCAGGTGTGGACGTGATCGAGGACACGCGCTCCGGACGCGTGTACTGCCTGGAGGCCAACGCCGCGCCTGGGATGTCGGAGGACACGTTGAGGAGCCTGTATGGCCATATCCAGAACACGCTTCGCGGGCGGCTCGCCCGTGCCAGCTAAATGCCGAGCAAGGGCGGCAGCCGCCGCACGGCCACAGGCAGCGCGCCATCGGCAGTGGCAGGCGTGGTCGCGCCCGCGCTCGCATCGGCAGGATTGGCCCGCACATCGGCGGTCATCGCGGACGAGCTCGAGGTCGGACAGCTCGCCTTCGTCCCCGAGCTGGAAGAAGACCCTGCAGCCGGCAGCCCAGAGTGGGCCAATCTCTACGCGCGAGCCGTGGTTCGCCGCCGCGAAGAGCGCGAACGCGTCGATCGCGAGGCCGGTCAGGCCCAGATCCTGTGGGACGAGTTCCTCCGCACCCAGGGCCAGGAGGTGCCGGAAGGCGAGCGCTCGCTGGTCGCCAACGATGAGCTGCACGAACAACTCCGGCGCCTCGCCCGCACCGCGGCGGCGGCCGAGTACGAGAGGGAGAACGTGATAGGAGACCCCAACCAGACCTTTGGCATCGAGATCGAATTCGACGGAGCTGATCCGAATGTGGTGGCCCGAGCTCTCTACGAGGCTGGCCTCGCCGCTTCGCCCAACCAACAGTCCTACCACTCCCAGAATCGCGTCCCCGGCAAATGGGTGCTTGAGCACGACAGCACCGTGACCGGCGAGATCGTGAGTCCCGTCCTCAAGGACACGCCGGAGACCTGGGAGCAGCTAGAGCGCGTCTGCTCGATCCTGCGGGCTCACGGCGCGCGAACCACCACCCGAACCGGCGGCCATGTCCATGTCGGTGCCGACTCGGCAAACATGGACCATGACGTCGACCGCTTCCGCAAGGTCGCAAACGCCTGTGCCTGGGCGGAGGACCTCATGTACAGGCTCGCCTCCGCGACTGGCCGCGGTGGAAAGCGGCATCGCGGCGCCGGCAGCGGTTACCGGTGGTGCGGACCCATGGGTTCGGGCCAGTTCGAGCAGGCGCAGAGCCTGAGCGACCTCGCGACGCGCGTCGGATCGAGCCACAGCTTCGGGCTCAACTACGGGAACGTTCTCGATAGCCGGCGCACGATCGAGTACCGATACTTCGACTCCAGCCTCGATCCCGCCCGCCTGCAGGCCAATATCAAGCTCGCTTGCTGGGTCACCAAGCGTGCCTCGACCCTGCCCAACTCGGCCATCCCACAAGAACGGGTCCGGCTAGGCACCCATGCCAGTGGTGCGGCCGCAGAGCAAGGCGACGGATTGCTCCGCCGGTTCGCCGACCTGATGTTCGTGAGGCCTAAAGACAAGCTGAAGCTCTACTGGCTCTACGAACGGTCGGCTTGGCAACCAGGTCGTGGAGCCGCCGCATGAGGTTGAGTCGCGTTCCCATCCTGAGATGCCCCGGCCAATTTCCACGGCAGGAGGCAGGCTGAGCTTTGTACCGCCGAATCAATCCGACCAGCCGCCAAGAGCTGCCGCTCAGGATGCTTTTCCAACCCACGGGGGAAGGACTCTTCTACCGGGCATGCGAGGCGGACAGCTTCCGAGGCCTGGTGGCAGCAATGCTCGATGAGCCGGACTACGAAACGAGCGATGCCGAGACCAGGCTGGTGAGTCGCCTTCGGCTCGCAGACGATATCGCACTAATTGCTCAAGTCGAAGGCCGGAAAGTGACCGTCCGCGATAGCGACCAGCCCGAGACGATCAACGTCGCGTCCGACGAGTTGTTCATCCGATCGCTCGACCGCATGGGCTTTGTTTCACTCGACTCCGGATCGAGGCAAGAGAAATGACAGCAGCCGAATACACGTCAGGGGAGAAAAGCATGAGCTCCAATGAATCGATCGTCATCGGCCCGGGTGGCATGGTCGTCACTCTCGAACCACCCCTCGTAATCGCCGCATGCGCCGCCCGAGGTTGGAGCCTGGCGGAGCTCGGCCGGCGCGCAGGCCTCTCACGGCCGACACTGACCCAGGCTCTTCGCGGTCATGCGGTGCGGCCGAGGACGGCTTGGAAGATCAAGCGCGCCTTAGCTCATGCCGAAGCACCTGTGGGCTTAGGAAATGAGTTTGGAGTCTGATGGTTAATGGACCGGCAAATCGAGTGCTCGCGTGACCTTGTGTTGGCCATTTTGCGACTCGCGGTGACGGACTACATCGGCATCGCCTACGGGCACGATGAACCCGTTCCCATGAAATTCACCACAAGGAACCGCTGCCGTGAAGCCGAGCTCTTTCTAACCGGCCCCTGGTGCGCTTACCTGAGCAACCTGATCGGACTACCTCCTGGCTCGGTCTGGCGCGAAGCCTCGCTCATAGCAAGGTCCGCGCACCAACCGCGAACAAGCGGGATCAGATTGGCGGCCTAACGTTCACGCACACGTTGGAGTTGTCGATCCCAAGCGGACAAACAGGACCGCCAGAAAGCCTCCGATCGCCGCGATCAGGCCGCCAACGATAACGTCGAACGTCGTCTGCAATGGTTCGATAGACGGGTCTTCTCGGCGACCTGTTGCATCGAGAAACCTCTCACTTAACCGCTTGCGGCGCACACAGCTTAGGGCGCGTTGGCTGTGATGAGGTTGGCTAGCCCTTCTGCCGAAATCGATGCCCTCCTCCTCGGCGTAGGCCATGGCCGGCACCGAAGCCTGCCCTTCGGACGAGAATCTTGATATGCCCGACGAGGCGTATCAGTACCCACCGGATCTGCTCAACCTTCTTGTTGAGACCGTGCCGATGATCTGCAAGTCAAAAAGGGACGTGGTCCTGTTCTTCACGGGCGCGGGCGTCCAGTCGGCGATTACGGCGCGGTGGTCCGAGGCGCTGACGCGGGACCCTAGCTTAGTCTCGAAGTACGAGATTGCCCGATCCGTTCTGGTTGAGCTGAACGAGGGTGGCGACCGCCTACTTCGACAGCGGCGCGAGGTTATCAAGCGGATTGTTGAATTCGAGGATTTTGAAGGCTGCTGGCCGAACGATCGTCTGAAGGCCGAGGGCCTGGTAGCTCGTGTCCGCGCAAGGGTCAACAAGAAGGACGCCTTCACGCGGATGGATCAGGAGCGGGAACGAGAACGCACAATTGCCCAAGCCGCTCGGCGCGCGGTGATAGAGAGGCAGGCGGCTCGCCGAAGGCAGCTGCAGGAGCTGCGTACGGAACTCGGTCGAGTACTCGCCATGAAGGATCCGGCCGGGAGAGGGCGAGCCTTGGAGAAGGTGCTGAACTCAATCTTCCACCACCACGAGATCAGCGTACGAGAGGCATTCGCCATTTCCGGCGAGGCCGGCGGGACCGTCGAGCAAATCGACAGCGTCATCGAAGTCGACGGCGAGATCTACCTCGTGGAGGTGAAGGCGTACTCGGAGCGCCTCGAACGACTGGCGGTTGACCGACACGTTTCAAGGCTCTTCAGTCGCGCCGAGGCCCGAGGGCTCATCATCTCAGGCAGCGGCTTCACCTCAGCGGCACGAGCGGCGGCGGCGGATGCACTCGCGCACAAGGTTGTGGTGCTGATGGACCTAGAGGAAATCGTCTTAGCGCTCGAAGCTGAAACGGATTTGACTGAGAAGCTGCGGGAGAAGATTCGAGCCGCAGTCGTGGACCGCAACCCTTACCTCAGGTAAGTGTGGTTAGCGAACCGGGGGAGGAGATGACAGCCTGATTCGATGGATATTTTGGGTAGGGCTGGCGCATAGCGCCCCGCGGCGCAATGAGGGTATCGACTTCATGCTGAAAAGTCTTCGCCGCGAGTTATGCGCTCTCTTATGGCCCATCGCCGAGCATTAAATACCCCAGAGGGGATCGCATGCGGAAGGCGGCTCGTTCGGTGACTGATCAACAAGGCGACCCGGAAGAGTTGCTATGGGACGATCGCATCCGCGTAGGAAGCCCCAAACACGCGGGCGTTTCAGCAGGCGCCAAGTGTGGGTCGCCCACGACTTCGGCAAGTAGTGACTGAGGTCAATAGCGATTCGGACGTCCCTGTTGATCTGACTGGTCGACGGCATTATCGGCGCTGGATGGTCGTACGTAGACTTTCAGTACTTCTATGCCTACGGCCGGCGGTATTGCATCCAAGTACGGAGAACGGTACGAGGGACGCTGGACTTTGTTACAGCTCTTCCGCGTGCTCAGGGGAGAGGCAGATTGGATCCGCGTCGAGGTGCCCGGAGTGGACGCTGCCGAGTTCGCGCTTGGCTGCGGCGAAACGGAGGAGTTCCACCAGGTTAAGCGCCAACGGGCCGAGGGTCGATGGACGATCTCAGCGTTGGCTGAGGTTCTCACTGGGTTCTCAACCCACCTCCGAAACCCGGCTGTGCGCTGCACATTTGTGACGACCGAACCCGCCAGAGAGCTCCAAGAAATCTGTGACCGAGCGAAGAGGACCGAGTCGCTTGCTGAGTTCGAAGGTGTGGTTGCCGAGAGTAAAGAGATGGTCCAGGCTGCCGCTCAGATCGCTGGTCAGCTGAAGTCCGGCTCGCAATCTGACCTGTGGCCCTTGCTCAAGCGAATAAGCGTCGAGGTGGTTTCCGAGGCGCAGTTGCTGCGTTTGCTCAAGGCTGAATCCCGGCTCTTGGCCGCGGCTTCCCCAGAGGCGGTAATTGGCTTTCTCGGCGACCTTTTGGAGGACAACGCTTCCAAGACCCTTTATGCATACGATGTGTGGCAACAGATCGGCCAGCAGGGTTGGCGCCAGGCTGACCTCGGTCGAGACCCATCGACAGCATCAGCGATTGAGCAGCAGAATCTGCGCTTTCGCAAGTCCTTGGATGACCTCACGATTGTTGGCACTTTCTTTCCGCCTTCGGAGGTCGCCACCGTGCTCGAGCTTCTGAGGGACAGGAACGGCCCCAAAGCCGTATTGGTGAGCGGCTCTGGCGGCGCAGGAAAGAGCGGAGTACTGCGGGAGGCGTTCGACCGCCTAAAGGATGAGGGCTGGCCAATGCTCGCGCTTCGCGCCGACTGGATGCCGCCGTCACGGACAAGCGCGCAGTTGGTATCAGACATAAGGATTCCCACGTCACCAGCGATTGTCCTCGCCGCATTACCTTCGGACCGCGACAGGCTGCTGATACTGGACCAACTTGACGCGGTCAGCTCTGCGTCAGGGCGACGTACGGATCTGTTGGTTGCTCTAGAAGAACTCTTTGACGAGTTGGCAGATGTTGATGGTGTCAGGGTCTTGATGGCATGTCGTCAATTCGATCTCGAGTCCGACCGACGTCTCCGCAAGCTCGCCTCCGACTCGCGGTTCACCGTGGAGTCGGTGCCGATCTCCAGGTGGGATGAGGCGCGCATCCGAGGCGTACTCGATTCGCTTGGAGTGCCCGTGCCTTCCCGGCCGTCCCTACTCAAACTGCTTGAGACTCCCCTGCACCTCGCGCTTTATGCAGACCTAGCGACCCGACGGCCTGAATTGGCTACAAGCGTCGCGAGTTCCGCCGAGTTGTTCGACGCCTATTGGGATTTCAAGGAGCAGGCGGTGCGCGAGGCGGTTGGGCAGCCAGTGCATTGGGTCGAGGTCTTGGAATCCGTCTCTGGCGCTATTGAGGAGCAGCGTGCCCTCTGGGTACCTTCAGATGTGGTTGACCGCCACCGAGCTGACGCACTTGCCATGATCTCGGCTGGCGTCCTCCGTCAGAACGAAGGCAATATCTCCTTCTTCCACGAAGCCTTCTTTGACTACGTTTTCGCGCGTGTCTTTAGCCAGAAACATGAGAGGCTGGTTGGCTACCTGCTGAGCAGAGACCAAGACCTATTTCGACGATCACAGGTCCGACAGGTGCTCGACTACTTCAGATCGACCCGACCTGAGCGCTTTCGCGCGCAACTCAACGAGCTCCTTGAATCACCCGACATCCGGTTCCATCTGAAGGTCGTAGCTGTCGAGCTTCTTGGCCAGATTTCAGATCCAACGCCTACTGAGTGGTCCATGCTGTCAGAGCTCGTTGAAAATGGCACACCGGAGATTCGACGGCGCCTTTTGGGTCTTCTACGCGCCAGAGCGCAGTGGTTCCTATTGGCTGTCGATGATGGGTTCATCCTAGGCTGGCTTAAGTCCGGCGAGCCAACCCGCCAAGACCGGATTGCCGAAATCCTCTTCAGCCAACAACGTCAATGTCCGAGCGTAGTGGCTCGTGTTCTTCGTGAAAGCGCCGGGCGGGACGAGGCATGGGTCAACCGGCTGCGGTTCATCGTCCAGGGTGCCGACTTGGGGCTTGACCGCGACTTCTTTGAATTCGTACTCGACCTCATCGACGAAGGCGTGCTAGACGGGCTTACCGCTGGAATCGCCGTTAACGCCGACTTCTGGGACCTCGGCTATGGACTTAGTGAGAGGCGACCCATTTGGGCCGCCGAACTGTCAATCCATCACTTGGAGAGGCAGACCGCGCGGGCCAAAGCAATTGGCGAGCCAAATCCATTTGCTGCCGCATTGGGTTTGTTGCCTGAAAGTCAACAAGGCCCGAGGATTCTAATTTCCGCCGCGGATGGAGCTCCTGACGTAACTGCTTCAGGGTTGGTACCAGTCATGCTTACCCTCAGCCTGGACAACCTCGTTGACGACGACTACCACGATGCAATCTGGCGATATCGTTTCGGTAGCGACCTGTTCACTATTCGGGAGGCTGTACGCACTGCAGCCGAGCGTGCCCTTCACAAGTGGGCCGGGACTCCCTCGGAGCAGTTCGGAGCGATCATCGAACAGATCCGCTCGATTAAGACGTCCACGGCCGACAGCCTGCTGCTAGCGGCGTATGCGGGCGTTCCGCCCGATGCAGCCGACCAGGGGGTCGAGATTCTCCTTGAGGACAGCGCACGTCGATTGAAGCTTGGAAAGTCCGCGCGTGACGTGATCGCGAACGTCACGCCCCACTGCTCTGACGCGGCGTGCCACGAGTTGGAGGCGACCCTTTTGACGTTCCGCAGCGATTACGAACGGGCGAACCCCACACCTGGCCGCTCGGGCGAGGAGCAGTTTCGGCTGCTCACCGCTTTTGCAACAAGCCGCCTATCGCAGGGTGGCAGGAATCGGCGGGCCGAACTCGAGCGCAAGTTCGGCCCGCACACGGAGCCTGTGGAAGAAGCCATCACGACTGGCTCTGTCCAGTCGCCCATACCTGATCAGGCGGCCGTCCATATGAGCGACAAGGATTGGATGCGTGCGATGCAGAAGCATCGCGGACCAATGAGCTTTGACGCAAGACAGCCTTTAAAGGGCGGCGCAATGGAGCTCGCACATCTATTTCAGGCCCAATTCAAAGGACAGCCTGAGCGCTTTGTGAGCCTGGCTGCGAGTTTGCCAGACGGCCTGAACAAGTCGTATTACCTTGCGGCTCTCTGGGGCTCAACTGAGGTAATCGACCGAGTGCCCATGGCGATGACCTGGCAGGTCTTCAGGCGCTACCAAGACATTGCGGATCCGGAAGTTGAGAAATACCTGGTCCGCCTAGCGGAGCGGGGATTCAGTGGCGGCGTGCCGGACGATGTCCTTACGGTTGTCGTTCGGGTAGCCACTGGCGCGACTGATCCTGACCACGATGCTTGGCTTGACGCGGACCCCTACTCTGGCCAGCGCGTGTTCGGTGGGAGCCCGGACACTGCCGCGATGAATTCGACACGCGGGTCTGGCGCTCTTGCATTGGCAGCGGCACTTCGCACGGACCCTGCCCTCGCAGAGCAGCTCGCGCATCACCTCGACAGCATCGCCTCAGACCCGATCATTGCCGTCCGGGCCGCTGCCGCGCACTTCGTCCTGCCTATTCTGGATTCGAATCAGGGTCGCGCAATTAGCCTCCTCGAGCGCATCGTGTCAGGAGGGCCAGATGAGTTGCTGGGCGGTCGTGGGATGGTCGCTTGCCTTGACCATATCCTGAGGCGCCGACCCGATGTAGTTGTGCCGCTGGTCCGACGGATGGTTGCATCAGCGAGCGAACCAGTCGCCTTGGCCGGCGGGCAACTGGCGGCCGTCGCGTGGCTCCTGAGACTCGAACCAACCGAACTCTGGACAAGCGGAGAAACGGGTGCCCGCGCTGGCGCCATATATGTAATCGCTCGCCAGGCGCGATACCTGGACTTCGCAGAGCGCTGCACGCCCCACCTCATGCGTGCGTTCTCAGACCCCGACATGAAGATTAGGGAAGCGGCGGCTCAAGCCTTTTGGAATCTCGATGCCGAGCAGCTAGAGCGCATGGAAGACATCTGCATTGGCTTTTTGGAGAGCGCCAGCGGCGATGATCAGCTCGGCGTTCTCCTCCATGAAATGGACCGGTCCCGGGCACTTATGCCCCGGGTGATCGAGGCAATAGGCCGGACTCTGCTGCGAGATGCTGGAGAAAAGCTAACTGATATTCGGTTCGCGGAGGCCGGCCAAGCACAAACCGCAGCCGAGTTGATTGTCAGAATCTACAGCACTACAGAGGACCGAAAAGAGCAGAGCATCTACCTCGATCTGCTCGATGAGCTTCTTAAGCGCGGCGCCTTGGGTGTAGAGAACTCGCTCGCCGACTTCGAACGATGAACTTGGAGAACGGTTGCTTGGAAACCCCTGGAGGATCTGAATGCGTTCGAGCTACTCAAGATTTGGCAAAGCGAAGCGGATGCCGGGTAGCGGAAATTAGGACGGTCCCTAGCCAGGCGGTCCCGGGCCACCTTTCGTCGTAAGAAGAACGATCACAAGGACGATAACCGCCGCAACGAGGAAACCTTCGGTGGGGGTGAATGTCAATGGAACCGGCTGGGTTGTTTTCGATTCGCTGGCCGCTTGTGCCGCCGCTGTGTTCTTCGTTTGTGCCATGTCGCCCAGGTGTTGCTGGACTTCGACAAGCCATTCCGATGGGTAGCGCGGCGCATCGAGATACTTCAGGTGCGCGATAAGTGCGGGTAGCGGTACGCCCAATTCAAGCACCACTGGGAGAATCGGCCGTCGCGCGCCGACGGCGACGCCGACTTCTTGGAGCACATACGCCGACCTTGCAGCTTCCGCGCTCCACATGAGCAGGAAGAGGTCGCATCCCTGAATTTCCGCGACAATCCGATCGTTGAGAGCGGTGCCAGCTGGCGCGGAATGCTCGGCAACGAACACTTCAACCTTTGGATCCGTCGACCATTTCTTCACCATGTCAACCGTCGCCAAATCGGCGGTGGCATAAGACACGAACACCTTCGCCGGGCTGTTCGACCGGTCGGCCATCAGACCACCGATTCTAAGGTCTGTTGTCTGCGTCCCTGAAAGAATGCCGACGGCTAATTTTCCGGCAGATGCAGACCTCGTGACCAGCCACGGGATGATCCGCACGTCCGGCCGCCACACGTTCTCTCCAACAGCCCGTGTGTTTCTGACGTGCAGGCCCCATTGCTTCGGTGGCTTCACTGGCTTGGCGATCTACCAATGGTGGCTGGCCGAAAGGGTCCATCACTCGACCCATGCGAAGAGTGTCCGGTTCGAGAATCCACATCCGGTTTGATCTGGAAGTTCGTCGCAGCGCGATTCAGTCCATGGTCCGCACCGATCGGCACAAGCATCGGACAGTGGCAGGAGACTCTGCACTCGCCGAGGCAGTCAAGGTCCCGGCCCGAACTCATCAAAGCCTACTTCACGCCATTGCAGCCTCGATTGGGGGCATCCTCCCTATAAAAGGAAGGTCTTTGGGCCAGATGACAAGCCGGTCAAGGGGCTGTACGTCAAAGACAATTCGGGAATCGCCTGTGTCGATCCCGCATGGAAGATCGCTGCGATTCTGGAGGATGAGAAATTGGCGAGACGGAGAAGGGCAATCGAAGATGAACTTACTCAGGAAGTCACACTGGGGGGTGCTACCCAGGATGCCGCGATGGAACCCGATGAGTTCGCGCGATTCCAAGACCTAACGCGAAAATTGATGGGCGTGCCCAAGGCAGAACTTGACGAGAAGCGGCGGGCCGAAAAGGACTAGTCGTGCCCGATCAGTTCGGAGTAAGTGAGGCGTCGACCCGACACCAATCCGAGCACGGCTATGAAGCGACCGAGGTAGATCGCGCATGTTGTACGTGAACACGCGCTCGTCCAGGTAGCGGAACAGATGAAAAGGCTCGACACTGACACAGGTGCCGTGGAGCCCCCCGCTTCAGCAGGCGGACGCGTCCCGAGAGTCTCGGGACGCGACCCGACCGAACTACGGGACAACATCCTAATGCCCGCTTCGGGCTACTCCGTGCTCGCGGCCGCGCCTCAACCCGAAAATGTCCCCGGAAAGTGGCACGCAACGCTATGTCCACGGCCGCCACTGACCAGAGTTGGCTCCACTTCCGCACAGATGGGTTGTGCGATGGGACACCGAGTCCGGAAGTGACAGCCAGATGGGGGGGACATCGGGCTCGGGATTTCGCCTGCAAGGATCACTCGCTTTCGTCGGCGAGCCGCCATCACATCCGGTATCGCAGAAAGCAACGATACCGTGTACGGGTGGAGCGGATTGAGGAGGAGGTCCTCGCTTGTGGCAAGCTCGACGACCTTTCCCAAGTACATTACGGCCACTCGGTCGGCGATGTAGGTTACGACAGCCAAATTGTGTGCGATAAACAGATAAGTAAGCCCAAACCGCTGCCTGAGATCTACAAGCAAGTTGAGGACTTGCGACTGGATGGAGACATCTAGCGAAGATACGGGCTCGTCTGCGATAACTAACTTCGGCTCCAATACGAGAGCGCGAGCGATCCCGACGCGCTGCCTCTGGCCACCGCTACACTCTTGTGGATAGCGATCTGCTAATGCTGGGCCTAGACCGACACGATTCATGATCTCCAGTGCCCGACTGTGTCTTTCTCGAGCCGTTCCAATATTGTGTATAAGCAGGCCTTCGGCCACTATTTCGCCGATCGTCTTTCGGGGATTTAGGGAGGTTGCCGAATCCTGAAAGATGAACTGCATATCGCGTCGGATTCTCTTTGTTTCTCTCCCTTGCAGCCGCGTGATCGCCTCGCCCTGAAACCGGATTTCCCCGCTCGTCGGCTCTAGCAGTCGAACCAACGTGCGGCCGAGTGTCGACTTCCCACACCCGGACTCTCCAACCAGCCCAAAGGTTTCGAGCGGCAGAATCTCAAGATCGACCCCATCGACCGCGCGGACTTTTGCCACCACTCTCTGCAACAGGCCTCGGCGAACTGGGAAGTGCTTGTACACCGACCGCGCCTCAAGGAGTGGGACGTTCGTGACTGGGGACGTCATCCTAAAACTGCCGTACCGGGACGGGTAGGTAGCTCACATAGCCAGCAGGCCGCGCCTCTGTCGCTAAGTTGGATCAGCCTCGGCTCCTCGATCCGACATTTCTCAAACGCAGAGGCGCAACGCGGGGCAAAACGGCAGCCGGGCGGCAGGTCGATGAGATTGGGGACGGTACCCGGTATGGACGGCAATCGCGCTCCGCGGTCCATTCCAAGTACGGGAACAGACTTGAGCAATCCCTGCGTGTAAGGGTGCTTTGGATCCTGAAGCACCTCCTCGGTGCGTCCCTGCTCGACAATCCTCCCCGCATACATTATCGCGACCCGGTCGGCCATGCCCGCGACGATACCGAGATCATGTGTGATGATGAGTATTGCCATACCCAGTTGAGATCTGAGATTCGTCAAGAGTTCCAGGATTTGCGCTTGAATGGTCACATCCAATGCGGTGGTTGGCTCATCGGCGATCAGGAGCTTGGGGTGACACGCGATCGCGATCGCGATCATGACCCTTTGGCGCATGCCGCCTGACATCTGGTGCGGGAAGTCATCATATCGGCGATTCGGCGCTGGGATACGGACTAACGACATTAATTCAAGTGCTCGAGTCCGCGCCACCCTTCCGCTTACCCGTTCATGCGCACGGATCGTCTCGGATATCTGATTGCCAACGGTGTACATTGGGTTAATCGCCGTGCTCGGTTCTTGGAAAATCATGCCAGCGATCGGTCCGCGCACGCGCCTTAATTCATCGGGCGACAATCGTGTCAGGTCGCGACCATCAAGCCAAATGCGGCTGGCAGCCCCTATCCGCCCCGGGGGTTTGACCAGTTGCAGGATGGAACGAGCCGTCACGCTCTTGCCGCAGCCGGATTCACCTACCAAACCTAGGATCGAGCCTCGACTTAGAGTCAACTCAATATCGTCGATGGCGACGAGCCGGCGGCCACCGGATGTAGCAAAGGATACTGTGAGGTGCTCGATACGAAGCAATTCGCTGTCGAAGTCTGATCGTTGCGACATCAACTCTGATTCACTCGACCTTTAGATCAGTACGCCCGTACCAGCGAGCGCCCTCATCTGCCAACTTATTCAGGGCGAGAACGATCAGGATCAGCAGTAGCCCTGGGAAGATCCCGAACCACGCGTCTTGCCGGAGGTACGCTGCCGCCTCCTGTAATTCCAGCCCTAGAGATGGAGTGGGAGGTTGAACCCCTAACCCCAAGAAACTTAGACCGGCTTCGAGTAGCACAGCATTGGCAATTGCGAGCGCAGACTGAACTGCTAGTGGCGCTAGGACGTTCGGCAACACCGCGCGAAGGATCACGTACGAGGTAGATCCTCCCAAGGCCTTAGCCGCCTCAACATACTCCAGGCGCCTCTGGGAAAGCATCAGGGCTCGGTTAAGCCGCACAAAAACCGGTATGTTGACCAGCGCTACCGCTACGATCACGCCCGGCAGATCTGTCCGCATCACTGTGACAACGAGCATCGCGAGGAGGATTGACGGGAAGGCTAACAGTACGTCTGACAATCGCATGATGACTGCGCCCACCGGATTCTCTGAATAACCGGACCATAGTCCTAGCAGTCCACCGATGGCCAGTGCGACGGCCGTTGAACCAAACCCCACCTCAAAGGAGATTCGTGTCCCCAATATGAGCCGGCTCAGGAGATCTCGACCAAGTTCATCAGTGCCGAGAGGGTGGGCGCTCGAGGGTCCAGCCAAGGCCTCCGATAGGTGTTGTTGGAAGGGCGCATCCGGCAAGACCAGAGGAGTGATCACCGATATTAAGACGAGCAAAGCTAGGAACAGGCCCGGCAGGGCTAGAGCCGGGGCGCGAAGGCGCTCAAAGGAGCCCCGACCTTTCGCGTTCGTCGCCGCCGCATCGAGCATCGCCAGCGCGGCTTTGCTCACAACTCAATAACCCTCTCGTATGCGAGCATCGACCACTCCATAAGCGATGTCGGTAAGCAGGTTAACGAGGATGAACGCGGCCACCGCAAACAGAGTGACAGCCTGGATCACGAAATAGTCCCGCTGGACAAGCGCCGTCCAAAGGAGCGTCCCCAGACCAGGCAACGTGAACACCGACTCCGTCAGCACGGCCCCGCCGATGAGGCGTCCCACTTGGATTCCGAAAGCTGTAATCGCTGGCACGACGGCGTTCCGCATTACGTGCTTGCCAACAATGCGAATCCTCGTCAAGCCCCTCGCCTCTGCCGCAAGAACGTACTCGCTGGTCACAGCGTCTCTCACTCCAGCCTGCAGAAATCTTGCGAGTACGGCCGCGGTGCCGACGCCCAAGGTGAGCCAAGGCAGCACCATCGACCGAATGTTTGCTCCAAAGTCGATACCGACCGGAACATAGCCGCCGGGCGGTAGCCAGCCTAGTCTGAGAGCGACCCCGAGCTGAAGAAGAATACCGAGCCAGAACACCGGGACAGCTATGAAGACGGCATTGAGTAGGTCAATAGCACGTCCGAGCATGGTGCTCGGATTCAAGCCCGAATAGACCCCGACAGGGACGCCAATCAATGTACCGACCACCAAGGCGCCTAAGGTCAACTCGAGAGTCACCGGCAGTCGCTCATCCATTAGCGTGACCACAGGAAACTCGTTGAAAAAGGACTTCCCGAATTGCCCGGTCACCATCCGACCTAGCCAGTCGAAGTACTGCACGTACCATGGCAGGTCAAGGCCTAACTGATGCCGAAACGCTGCGATTGCCGCCGGGCTGGCGTTATCGCCCAGCGCGAATGCCGCGGGGTCCCCTGGCAGGACATACAGAAGTGCGAATAACACCACGGAGGCGCCCACTAGTACCGGAACCGCAGCTAAGAGCCGGCGCCCGACGAACTCCCACATCCAATCAACTCTGCGCGGCCGGGGCCAGATGACCCCCCAATTTCAGCCCTTTACGATGTTTTGGTAAACCAAGTGAGTCTTGGCATCGTAGCTCACCCCTGACACATGAGAGGCTTGCCCGCACAGTAGTCCTCGTGTGCAGATGGGGATCGCCCAAGCGTCCTCCAAGAGAGCCTCAAATACCTTCTTAAACGCGGCTGTACGGTCTGCAGGATTGACGGTAACAGCAGCCGCCTGATAGGCGGTGACGTAGTTCGGCAACGCCTTTGGCCCGGAAAAGGGGCCGACGTTGGGGCGATAGACGCTGCAGTCCTCGAAATCTTGCACGTTCGGTACGCCCACAGAGCACGCGTACACGTTCGACTGAAAATCGCCCTTCAGTGCGTTGGTCACCTGGGTGGTGCTGTCCATCAACTGAATCTGCGCTGTAATGCCCACCTTCGCAAGGTCGCTGGCGATGATTTGAGCAATTTGCCCCGCGTTGGGATCATTCGAAGCGGCACCCATCTGGAACGTCGGATTACTAATACCCGATGCCTTGACGAGTTGAGCGGCTTTGCTCAAATTAAATTGCCACTCTTGGATGGTCGACGGATCATAGTCGTGGTTGCTGGGCGGCATCGGAATAATGATTGGCTTAACGAGATTGTAGTAGACGTTCTTGACAATAGAGTCGCGATCAATAGACAGGGAGATCGCTTGCCTGATCTGTTGGTTCTTTAGGGCATCATTGTTGTCGGCGTAATTAAGCACCATCATCTCAAAATCGGCAATTGGCGCTGCGTACCCAGACCATCCCTGCTTCTGCAACGTGGACGCGTCCTTCAAATTGCCAAATTGGAGTATGTCGATCTGGCCGCCGAGAGCCGCATTCACCATCGCCTCAGCCGTGCTGTAGAAGCGGAAGATGAGCTGCTTCACGTTTGAGGCGATCGGCTTCCAATAATCCGTGTTTCGTTCTAGGGTGAGGTGGTCTCCCGGCACATACTCAACGAACTTGAAGGGCCCGGTACCGATCGGATGATTGGTAGCGTTCGCATAGTTGGTCGGCGATTGCATTCGGAAGAGCGTCAGCCGATAGAGCGCGTCGACACTCGGTCCTGAGGTGGTGAGGACGACGCTATCACCCTTGGCTTCCACTTTGGCGACAGCACCAAGCGTCCCGGCCATCGTGCGTCCAGTCTTTGGGTCTAGGGCATGTTGGAACGCGTTGACGACGTCGTCCACTGTCATTGTTTTGCCGTCGTGGAACTTGACGCCCGTGCGTATCGGCAGTGTGATCTGCGTGTAGTCGGAGTTCGCCGAATGTGCCGTAGCCAGCCAATCCTGAATCGACCCCAGCTTGTATGTTGGGATGTCGACGACTGGAATGTCGATTAGGGGGTCAAAGACGGCATTGCGAAACGGAAACATCGACGTGTCTATCTGGTTCGGGTCGAGGGTGGTGAACGCAGCTGTTGTACCAACCGTGAGGGTTTGGTTCACCTTTGAGGCTGCCGAGCTATTCCCCCCAGGCGCACAGGCCTCGAGTACCGCTGGCAAAGACGAACCAGCTACAACAATGAACGTTGCCTTGGTGAGGAACTCCCGTCTACTAAGCGGCATGCTCGCGGCCCTCCCAAATATAAAAGGCACTGGGGCGCTCCGACTGGAACGTTCCAATGCGTTAAGACATGATACGCAGCTTTTGCTCGAATTGTCAAGAGGGCGCATTCCCTCACCAAAGAATCTGACCATCGGCCCATCGTTCCCTCACCAAAGAATCTGACCGTAGCTGTCCCACCCGCGGACGGCTTGGAGAAGAAGGGGAGACGATTGAGGATTAAGGAGAGGTCTGGACGCAGTTCAACGTCCAGGCCAGAGGAGGGCAGCCTTGGCGAACAACCGCCACGCACACGTCGAGCTCGCCGTCGTCCATCTCCCACGGCAACGGCCACGCCGCGAGGCCGGCCGCCGCGGCGCGCTACAACGTAGTCGAACACCGTCGTCGTCGGCAAGCCCACCGCCTGCCCGACCCGTCGTAGGCTCAATCGCTCGGCAATGACGAACAGGGAGCCAGGGCGCTCTCCTTGAGACAGAACCTCGGCCTTGGCAGCTATGAGACATCCTGGGTCTAGCTCCACAAGTTGCGAGCCGCCATGGTGCGGCCGGACCGGGACAGGTTGCAGGGCCGGGTAGAAACGGACGAGGCTTGGATCGGTGGTGTTGAGGAAGGCTTGGGCAGTCGCCAAATGAACTTCGAAGTCGATGGTTGCAATCGCTGTCGAGGAACGGGGGCGAGGCCCTCCTCAGTGCAGAAACGATGCAGCGTCCGATACGGCTCGCGCTGGCGACACGAATGCGACCATGGTCCGGAACTTCGGGATAAGACTGGTCGAACGCAGATGCTGGCCCCGCTCTTTCCGGATTTTGGGGATGGCGGCTCCAAGTTAAGACTTCGTGAGCCAACTTTGAATTGGTTGTGGTTCCGAGCTTTGGTGCGGTCACGAGTCAGGAGTTCGGATAAGAGAGCGATTCAAGCCGGAACCGTTGGGATGGAGGCGCTGCAGCGCGCTCGCGAGGGTGGCCTTCCGCAGAGAGCACGCGCTCCGATGTCGCCGGGAGCCGGCGGTCGTCTTCGACGACGAGGATCCAGGAGGCGGTCATACCCACCGACTTATAAGACCGTGGCGAGGATTTGATAAGGGATTGTGCGAGATAGGATGTTTTCGGTGCGAACCTCCACGGGACGCGACACGCGGATAACGAGAGTGCGGTCGAGTGTCCTTGACCTGCCCCTGCCGGACGACTTCAGGCCGGCATGGGGCCGCAATGAGATCCAGCGGAGCTTCTTCACCACCATCGTCCAGGTGGAGACCGAGTCCGGCATCACAGGCATCTCCGCAGCGGAGGCGGGACCGGAGTCGGCGATCTCGATCGACCGATTTGTGGCGCCCCACCTCATCGGCCAGGACGCGGCCGCGCCGGAACCCCTGACCGGTGTGCTGAAGGACAGCGAGATTGTCGGCGCGCCCGTGTACTGCGTCGAGATCGCCCTATGGGACATCGCCGGCAAGGTGGCCGGCCTGCCGGTGCGCAAAGCACTGGGGCGCAGCAGCCGCCAGGCTGCATGCGTACTGCGCCACCGGCGAGGTGCGATCGGCGGAGCAGCGAATCGAGGACCGTCAACGGATCATGGAGGAGGGCTTCAAGGCGGTCAAGCTGCGGTCCATTCCGACGATCCCCGCCAGGATGTGTGGGTGGTCGAGACCTTGAGGGCCGAGGTCGGAGACCGGCTAGCCATCCTGGTGGACGCCAACCAGGCCGGCGTTCTCCCTGGGTTGGGCGGCCACCGGCAGTGGAACTTTCATGTCGCGCTCGAGGTTGGGCTGGAAGAACCTCTGCCGAGGCATGACTATGCCGGCCTGCGGCGACTTCGAGACCGCCTCGGAACATTGCAACTCGCCGGCGGTGAGAACAACCGCCTGGCGGCATCGGTGCCCAACCATTCCTGGTTCGAGTTTCGCCATGAGCCGCCTGGATGGCCTGCCTCCGCACTGAGCCAGATGCTCGTCAAGAAGCATTCGATCCACGCCGACGGTTGCCTGGCGGTGCCCGACCGACCCGAGTTGGGCTTCGACCTCGACGAGGAGCTCATCGAGCGGTACACGGTCGCGCGTCGGCTGACGCGCCCGTTGACAAGGGCCCGATCAAAAACATACGGTGAGGCATAGCTTTGGAACGCTCCAATCCAGCCCTCCGCATCGGCCTGCTCACTGATGCCATGCCCGGCCGGAGCCTCGAGGACGTGGTGCGGCGGGCGCAGCAAACCGGCCTGATCCAGGACCTGGAGATCGGTACCGGAGAGTATTCCCCGTCGCCACAAGGGCTGCTGGCGCAGCCCGGCGGCTCGAAATGGTGGCGGCAGTCGCTCGACAACCGCTGGCCGCATCCGCCAAACGAAGTGCCCAGGAATTTCGTCACGGTCGGGCGAGCGCATGACCAGGAATGGTGGCGCACGTTCATCGGTCTCCTACGCGACGTGGATTTCCAGAGAACGATCAGCATCGAGTACGAAAACCCGTTCATCTCGGTCGAAGAATCGGTGCTCGAATCCGCACGCCTGCTGTCAACGCTGGCGGGCTTATGAAGATCGAAAGCATCACCTGCCGCGTCGTCGATTTCCCGCTCGAGCACCAGTTCCATCCGGCGTGGGCCCGTGGACGCAACCAGCCCAACCTGCTGATGGTGCTCATCGAGGTCGAAACCGATGAAGGGCTGAAAGGAATCGGCGCAGCACACGCCGGGGAGGAGGCAGCGATCGCAATTGAGCGGTTCGTCGCACCCTACTTCATCGGCCAGGACCCGACTTACATCGAGCGGCTGATGCCGGTGCTCCGCGACACCGAGATCCTCGGAGCACCGGTCTACTGCATGGAGATTCCTCTATGGGACCTGGTCGGGAAAATGGCGGGACTCCCCGTCGCCCGGCTCTGGGGCGGTTATTCAGACCGGGTCACTGCCTACTGCGCGACGGCCGAGGTGCGCTCGCCGGCCGAGCGCGTTGAGGACGTGCGGCGCATGCTCGGAGAGGGTTATCGAGCGGTCAAGTTCCGCTTCCACCTGCCCGATCCGAGACAGGACCTCAAGGTGGTAGAGGCGGTTCGAGCTGCCGTTGGCGACCGGATCGACATCATGGTCGATGCGAACCAGGCCGGTGTCGAGCCGGGTCACGGCGGCCATCAAAGTTGGGGCTTCCCGATGACACTCACGATTGCGCGCGAGCTCGAACAGATGGGAGTGCGATGGCTGGAGGAGCCTCTTCCGCGATACGACTATGACGGCCTGCGCAGGCTGCGCGAACGCCTCGACCGGCTCCCCATCGCCGGTGGTGAGGACAACCATGGGCTGCACGAGTTCAAGCTACTGATCGACCGCGGCTGCTACGACATCCTGCAGCCGGACGCGCTTCTCTCTGAGGGCGTCGGGCAGATGCGCAAGATAGCCGCACTCGCTGAGCTGGCCGGGCTCGAGGTCGCGCCGCATACGTGGGGCAACGGGATCGGGCTGATGGCCAACCTCCACCTCTCGGCAGCGATCTCCAACTGCCCATTCCTCGAGTTCCCCCACGACCCGCCCAGCGGCTGGACCGCGGGCGCGCGCGACCAGATGCTGGCTGAGCCGCTGACGATCGACCAGGACGGATGTGTGCGCGTGCCTGACCGGCCCGGGTTTGGCCTGGTTCTGGACGAGGAGCGGATCGTGCGCTACACGGTCAGCACGCACGTGGTGCGCGCCGGAGCCTAGACGGCCGGGTCTCGCGCGCTTCTCCCAACGTCGACCAGGACGCGTCCTCTCTCCACACGTACCGGCACCACCTTGGCCGCGTAACCCTCTTCCCAGAGTGCCCGGCCGCGCTCGAGGTCGAACTCCCACCCGTGCCAGGGACAGGCGATGACCGGAACGTCGTCATCGACCTCCATCGAGCCGGGTGCGCGGCCAACGAGACGCCCGCTGACGATGCCGAGGCAGAGCGGACCCTTCTGATGTGGGCAGCGGTTGTGGACCGCGAAAAAACGGTCTTGCCACCTGAGCACGCCAAGTTCGTGGCCGCCCGCGTTGACGATCCGAAAGCGCCGCTCCTCGAAGTCGGCGACGGGGCCGACGTCAATGCTCAAGTGACCCTTTCTTCCACCGGGACGCGCTTTTTGAGCTCTTCAGGCTTCCACCCGTACAACCGGCAAGCGTTGTCGAAGAACACGCGGCTGTGCCACTCGGCTGGCAGCCGCGTCGAGAGATAGTCGATCTCGTCGGCGTCCCAGTGCGGGTAGTCCGAGGCGTAGATGAGCTTGTCCTCTAGGTGCATCGAGCGGATGAGCTCTATCACCTGGTCGCGCTTTGGCGATATCTCGAGCGGCTGGCTGCTGACCCACACATGCTCGGCGAAATACTCGCTCGGCAGCCGCTTGACCCATGGCACCTCGCGACGCAGCCCCTTGTATTCGGTGTCAAAGCGCCACAGCAGGCTCGGTATCCAGGCCGATCCCCCCTCAATGAGGACCAGGCGGAGACGCGGGTATTTCTCGAAGACTCCGTGGGCGATGAAGCTTACGAGGTGGGTCTGAATCGCCTGCGGCCACAGGGTGTGCGCTTCGAAGTACGTGTTCACACTCCCACCACCGGTGCTCGGTGGGTTCGCCCAGCCACCCGCGCCGCCATGAATCGCAACCGGCCGACCGGTCTCTTCGGCGGCTGCATAGATGGGATGGAAGACCGGGTGTCCAAAGCCGTAGCCGAGTGGGTTGTCAACGAGCATGACCTGGACCATCCGGGGGTTCGTCGCGTGCCGGCGCACCTCTGCCGCCGCCACCTCCGGCATCTGGCTGGCGACCATGATGGAAGAGGCCAGCCGGGGGTCGCGCGTGAGCCAGCGTTCGATGCTCCAGTCATTGCAAGCACGAGCCAGCTCATTGGCGAAGTACGGATTGTGGTGACCTGCGAGGTGGCTGTCGTCCCCGAAGGTGAGGATGGCCCTGCGCAGGTCGGAGGCGTCCAGAAGCTGCGCGCGCAGGGTAGGGTAATCGGAGCCGGGCTCGCCGCCTCCTTCCGGGTACGTGTTCGCGCGCATGAATCCGTGCGGGTTTGGCATGCCGTCCTGCACGGTGAGCGGGACCATTCCGGCGCGGCCGCGACCGGTGACGTACTCGCGCCACCCGCGCGACAGGTATTCGATCAGCTCGGCGTCATTGTTCCGAGCGTGATGGACGTCGCCGTCTATTACGGGTCCGGAGTACATCGCTTGAGTGTGATCTCTTGATTCAAACCAGAGTAATCGCTGCATCGACCGATGTGGTCGGGTCGGCCGCGATCTGGCCGGTAGCCTGGCCCATCCCTTGCGCCCAGGCCGAGTAGCTCTCTTGCTCGGAGGGTACCTGGTTGGAGTTCAGGAGCGCAGCGCCGAATGCTCTGTTGAACGGCGACGCGAAGTTCAGGAAGCCGTCAGACTCGGCGACGGTCTGGCGGCGCGGAGAGAAGCCCGCGGGGTTAGCGATGTAGGTCTGGTTGGCGGCGCTCTCCATGATCTTGATAAGCCCCCACGAGAGCTGCGGGTGCTCGGTGATCTTGGACGTCGCGCTGGCCCAGCCGGCAACGAAGATGAGGGTCGGCTGGGACTCCACGAAGACGTGCTCGCCCAGCATGCGCACGATGTTGTCCATGCCGGTGAACGTGTGGTCGTGGGAGCGGGAACCGACCAGCTCGAGATTCGTGAAGCCCAGATAGGCCGCGTACAGGATCTGGAACACGAACAGCAGGCCGAGCAGCGCGAGCGCAGGGCCGAGCATCACAAGGCTGCCCCACTGGAACCGTGCACGGTCCAGTTGCGATCCCAACCTGGCGGTGGCTGCCAATCTCAACTCCTCCGGGAAGTACGGCCGCAGCGCTACGCTTCGGAACGTTCCGTTTGGAACGTTCCGATCATTCTCCCCGCAACCGGGGTGATGAGTCAAGTCTCTGGGTTTTTCTTGTGGGAGTTCTTCCCCACATCCGCGCCCGGCGCCGTCGAAGAGCGGCGTGTCAGGGGCGGCACGGATCCGATCTAAAGCGGCGCCGTCGACATCCGCGTCACCAGGTTCACGCCCACAAGCGTGGTGCGCGGCGGCCCCTTCAGCTTGCGCTCGATGCGATCGGCGATGGTCGCGATTCCTAGCCGGGCCAACTCGTCTCGGGGTTGCGCGACGGTGGTGAGAGAGATGCGGGCCAGCCCCGCCATCGGCACGTCGTCGAAGCCGACTATCGACAAGTCTCCCGGCACTCGAAGATCCACGCGGTCCGCGAACTCCTGAAGGGCGATCGCGGCCACGTCGTTCGACGCGAAGACGGCGGTGAAACGCTCGGGCCCGCTGAAAACGTCCACCAACTTTCGATCGATTCCGTCCACCAGCGCGTGGTCGGACGGAGGCGACCAAAGGATCCGAACGACAGGGCCGAGATCCGCCTGGGCCAAGGCTTCGCCGTAGCCCTGGCAGCGGGACACATCAGACCTGTCCTCCAGCTCGGGAATCAAGACGTAGGCGATGCGCCGGTGGCCGGCGTCGATGAGGTGCTTGGTGCCTAGCTTCCCTCCGCGAGCGTCGTCGACCGATACGACGTCACCCCAGTCCTCGTGGCAGCCCACGAACACTACCGGCACCTGGTGCTGGAGGGTTTCACGCATCGTGCGCGAGTCACCCGAGAAAGTCAGGAACACGATGCCCGCGACCTGGTACTCGAGGAGGGTTTCCACGCCCGCGACCTCGCCCTGGCTATCGCCTTCCGTATTACAGAACATGGCCGTATAGCCTCGCGCGGCGGCGTGCCTCTCGACCAGCTTGGCCATCTCCGCGAAGAACGGGTTCGCGAGGTCCCCTACGACCACGCCGAGGATGTTGGTGCGCTGCTGGACGAGCTGCCGAGCAAGGACATTGGGGCGATAACCGAGCTGGTCGATCACCGTCTGCACGCGTCGCCGCGTCGATTCCGAGACGCCGGGGAGCCCGCGGACGACGTTCGAGACGGTGGATTTAGAGACCCCGGCGTGATAGGCGACGTCGAGAATCGTCGGGGGCCTGCGCACCGCCGGAAGTGAGTCCTGGCTCGCGTCCATCGGAGGCAATGTTATTCGGCTCGTAGCTCGCTCACCCCTTCATCGCCGGGTCCATGACTACCTTCATCGTCCCCTCTTTTTGCGCCAGCTCAACCGCCTCCGCCGCACGCTCAAGCGGCATCCGATGGGTGACGATCTCAGTGAGAGGCAGGCGGTCGAGATTGCGAGCCAGAAGATTCATCGCCGGGACGTATGACGTCGCCGTCTCTCCTCCCACTCCGATCACACTCACGTTCTTGGTGCAGATGTCGGCGTTGGGATTGATGCCCACGGGGCCCATGTCGACGAAGGTGCCGGCCTCGACCACCGTTCCGCCGTAGCGGACCAGGTGCAGGCACTCCGGGAATGACTGCGCGATTCCGGTGCAGTCGATGACGATGTCGGCGCCGGTATGGGTGTGCTGGCGGATAAGCGCGACGCGCTCCTTCTCGTCGGTCTGGTTCACGTTGATGGTTAATGTCGCGCCGAAGCGGCGTGCCATCTCCAGCCTCGACTCGAGCCGGTCGACGGCGATCAGCTTTCCACAGCCCAGCAGCCGGGCCTTGACCAGGTGGCAGAATCCGAGCGGCCCCACGCCGACCACAGCCACCGATTCCCCAAAAGCGCTGCCACCCCAGCCCGCGTTCAGCATCCGCGCGCGATCGAAGCCATGGGTCACAGCCATGATCTCGGTCAGTACTGCGACCTCGTCGGGCAGGTCGTCCGGCACCCTGAAGAGCGGTGTTCCGGGCAGCAGGTACATGTATTCGGCCCATCCACCGAACAGGTGTGGCGCGGCGCCGCAGTGAAGGCTGTTGCCGTAATCCTGCAGCTGTTCGCAGAAGTAGTACGGAAAGTCGTTCAGGCAGAAGGTGCACCGCCCGCAGGGTACATTGGCGGCGGGCACGATGCGGTCACCGACCCGCAGCGGCCGGCCTTCGCTGTCGGGTATGGAATCGGCGCCTCCTATCGCTTCGATGACGCCCACGGTCTCGTGTCCACAGATGAGCGGATATACGAGCTCCCGCTCATGGTCGGTGCCGGCGTACTGCTTTGACTCTCCCCGGTAGGTGTGCTTGTCGGTGCCGCAGATGCCCGAATAGGTGACCTTCAGCAGCACCGCCCCCGCCTCAGGCTCAGGCCGGGGGAAACGTTGGACCTCCAGGCGGCCGGGCGCCTTCATCACAGCGGCGCGGACCGTCGCGTTCACGGGTTGGGACTCATTTCCAATCTCCTTGTTGGAGGTGTAGGCCGGTGGATTGGAACGTTACAGGATTTTCGGCCTAGTCCACTTGCCAGCGATGGTCCGGGTCGGTGGTCACCAGCCAGCGCCGGTGCGGGCCCGCCATCACGTTCAGATAGTAGAGATCGTAGCCCGGTCCGGCAACCACCGGGTGGTAGCCACGAGGCACCAGGACCACGTCCCCATCGCGCACCTGCAGCGCCTCGTTCAAGGAGCGGTCATCCGTGTACACCATCTGCACGGCGAAGCCTTCTCGACGCGCGGTGCGATGGTAGTAAGTCTCTTCCAGGTAGCTCTCGCTCGGCAGGTTGTCTGTGTCGTGCTTGTGGGGCGGGTAGCTCGACCAGTTGCCGCCGGACGTGAGCACCTCGGTGACGAGCAACGATTCTGCCGGCCGGTCCTCCATCAGGATGTTGTGTATCGTCCGCTCAGTCCGGCCGGAGCCGCGCTTGAATGAACGGACGTCCCCGGCCCTGATCAGCGCGGGTTCGACGCCTCGCACCGCCGGTGCCCAGCACAGGGCGACCTCGCACACGTCGCTCGCGCCAGTGATTGCGAGGGTACCGCCAGGCGGTGCGTACACCGCATCCGGCGGACCGCCGAAAACAGTCTGCCTCGAGCCGACTCCTCGCCATTCGCGCTCGCCGTAGGTGATGTCTGCGCGACCCGACAGCATGACCACGCATGCCTCACGACCCTCCGTCGCTCGGTCGATGGTCGCCCCGCGAGGGAGCCGATACACATCGAACCCGACGTATGCCCAGCCCGCCGTCTGCGGTGTGACCGAGACCAGCAGCCCGTCCGGGCCGGGCGTCGGCCGGCTCGTCACCAGCAAATTGAGCGCGCTCATAGGTACCAGCGCCGGCGGGTCACCTCGCGTTCGTATTCCTCTCTGGCCTTCTGAACGTCGCCGGACTCCGAGACCTCGGCCACTGGGACCTCCCACCAGCTCTCGTAGCTGGGGACGCCCTCGTAGCGGTCGGCGGGTACGTGGATCACGACCGTTCGGTCGATCGCTTTCGCATCGACCAGTGCATCTCGCAGCTCCTCGATGTTGCGGGCGCGGATCACGTGCGCACCCAGGCCTTGAGCACTCATTGCCAGGTCGACTGGCAGGGGCTTGCCCTCGCGTCGGCCAGAATCGTCGCCCAGGGATCCATCGTTGCGGTAGCGGTACCGCGTTCCAAAGCCGGCCATGCCCTTCGATCGCGACAGCCCGCCGATGGACGCAAAGCCCTGGTTGTCGACCAAGACCACGGTGAGCTTGATTCCCTCCTGGACCGAGGTGACCAGCTCTTGCGCCATCATCAGATATGAGCCGTCACCGACCAGCACGTACACCTCGCGCTCGGGGTCGGCCAGCTTGACGCCCAGACCGCCCGCGATCTCGTAGCCCATGGTGGAGTAGCCGTACTCGACGTGATAGCCCTTGGCGTCGCGGGTCCGCCATAGCTTATGAAGGTCGCCGGGCATCGAACCAGCAGCACAAACGACGACGTCGCGCGGCCCCGAAAGCTCGTTCACTGCGCCAAGCACCTCCGACTGAGCGGGCAAGCCGGCGTGTCCGAGGTGATAGAGGCGTGACACCTCCTCGTCCCATTCCGCCTGCAGCTGCGCGCACCGCTGTCGGTACTGAGCAGCGACCGCCCACCCGTTCAGTCGTTCGACCAACGCCTCGAGTGTCGCGCGGGCATCACCGGTCAGCGCAAGGCCGCCCAACTTGTGGCTGTCGGCCTCGGCGACGTTGATGTTGACAAAGCGCACGTCCACGGCCTGGAAGGCGGTCTTCGAAGCGGTCGTGAAGTCGCTGTAGCGCGTGCCCACGCCGATGACCAGGTCGGCCTCGGCGGCCACGCGGTTGGCGGCAAGGCTGCCGGTCGCTCCAATGCCGCCCATCGCACCGGCGTGGTCGAACGGCAGTGAGCCCTTACCCGCCTGGGTCTCCCCCACCGGGATTCCGGTGCGCTCGACCAGCAGTCGCAAGGCTGCCGTCGCCTCCGAGTAGATGACCCCACCGCCGGCGACGACCAGTGGTCGCTTGGCGGCGCGGATCATCTGCACGGCTCGATCGAGCGCATTGGCGTCGGGTAGCGGACGGCCGATACGCCAGACGCGGTTCTCAAGGAACTCTATCGGGTAGTCGTACGCCTCGGCCTGTACGTCCTGCGGCAGGGCAAGCATCACCGCCCCTGTCTCGGCCTGGCTCGTGAGCACGCGCATGGCGGCGAGAGCCGCCGGCACCAGCTGTTCCGGCCGCTGGATCCGATCCCAGTACCTGCACACGGGCTGGAAGCAATCGTTGACGCTCAGCTCACCTCGCCAGGCAGTCTCCAGCTGCTGCAGGACCGGGTCGGGCCGCCGCGACGCAAACACGTCCCCTGGGAGGAGCAGCACCGGTATCCGATTGATTGTGGCGGCGGCCGCGCCCGTCAGCATGTTGGTGGCGCCCGGACCGATCGAGGTCGTGCAGGCCAGCGTAGCCAGGCGGTTTCGCATCTTGGCGAAACCCGCGGCGGTGTGAACCATGCCCTGCTCGTTGCGAGCCTGGTAGTAGGTCAGGAGTTCGGGATGCTCCGCCAAGGCCTGGCCGATGCCCGTCACGTTGCCGTGGCCGAAGATCCCAAAGCAGCCTTCGAAGAATCGATGCTCGAGGCCGTCACGCTCGACTCTTTGGGCGGAGAGGAAGCGCACCAGCGCCTGAGCCATCGTCAGGCGGACGGTCTTCATCCGGCGACACCCGAACGCCCGGAGATGATCCCAGCGGCTTCGTCGACTGCGCGTTGTACATTCCCCTCCGGCGGATAAAGAAACGCGCGACCCGCCACCAGGCCGATCACCTGAGGCCACGCCATCGCTTTCTCCCACTCGGCTGGGGCAGGCTTGCTCACCACCGGGTGACGACTACCTTCTTGCGCGTGTAGAACTCGATCCCGTCCGTGCCGTGAACGTGAAGGTCTCCGTAGAAGGAGCCCTTCCAGCCGCTGAACGGGAAGAAAGCGAAGGGCTGGGCGATCGGCACGTTGATACCCGTCATGCCGGCCTCGACCCGCTCGCGAAACTCCCTTGCCGAGCGCCCTGACTGCGTGAAGATCGTCGCCATGTTGCCGAGGGCCATCCGGTTGGCCCGGCCGATGGCTTCGTCAAGGGTCGCCGCCCTGGCGACCGAGAGCACCGGCCCGAAGATCTCTTCGTGGCCCACGGCCATATCCGCAGTGACGCGGTCCAGGATGGTCGGACCGAGAAAGAAGCCCGGGCGCGACATCTCGCCTCGCCCGTCGACCAGAAGCTGAGCGCCTTCGCTGACACCCCTGTCGACGTAGCTCGCAACGCGGTCGCGGTGGTCGGCGCGGATGAGCGGGCCGACCTGAACGCCTGGCTGGTCGCCGGGCCCCACCACCATCTTCGAGGCGGCATCCCTGAGCGGATTGAGCAGCCGATCGGCGGCAGACCCCACCGCGACCGCCACCGACCCGGACAGGCAGCGCTCGCCGGCATTGCCAAACGCAGAGTTCAGAATCGCGGGCACCGTGACCTCGGGATCGGCGTCCGGCATGACGACAATGTGGTTCTTTGCCCCGCCCAGCGCCTGCACTCGCTTACCGTTCGCCGCGGCCGTCTGATAGATGTACCGAGCGACCGGTGCCGAGCCCACGAACGAGATCGCCTGCACGTCCGGGTGCACCAGGAGCGCATCGACCGCCTCGCGAGCTCCGTGGACGATATTGAGCACGCCCCCCGGAAATCCCGCCTCGAGGAAGAGCTCCGCGAGCCGCGCGCTGCCGAGCGGCGTGCGTTCGGATGGCTTGAGGATGAACGTGTTGCCCGCCACGACCGCCAGCGGGAACATCCAGAGCGGGATCATCACCGGGAAGTTGAAGGGCGGGATCCCGGCACAGACCCCGACGGGGTATCGATACAGATCCTGGTCGACTCCGGCGGAGACGTCGCGCAATGTCCGGCCCTGCAGCAACGTGGGCGCCCCACATGCGAAGTCGACCACCTCAATTCCACGACGCACCTCGCCGCGCGACTCGTCCAACGTCTTGCCGTGGTGGCGTGTGATGATCGCCGCGAGCTCCTCCACGTGGTCTTCGAGTACAGACTTGAAGCTGAACATCAGTCGCACGCGGTCCATCACCGCCGTGCGCGACCAGCCGGCGAATGCCGCCTTTGCCGCGCGCACGGCGGCGTCGACGTCGCCGCTGCCCGAGAGAGGGACCTGCTCGATCACCTGTCCGGTGGCCGGGTTATAAACCGGCAGCGATCCGGTTCCGTCCGCGGGGGGACGCCACTCCGATCCGATCAGATTGGGGATCATGGCCGCCCGCGATCTCCTACGTTGCTTGCTGCTGACGAGAGACCAACCGAGGTTGCCGTGCGCCTGTCCACCAACACCGCCGCGATGACGGCCGCCAGCAGCGCGGCCGCAGCGTATGTGTAGATGGCGCTCTGGATCCCTGCAACTGACCACGTGAGATCTCCCAACATCGGTCCCATTGTGACGCCGACGCTTCAAGTCCTCGTCTATCGGCGCTCGACCCCGAGCTGTCGGAGCCCTCGTTCGAGTGGTTGGCGAACGGATACGGGCTAACGAGGTCGGATATGCAATTCTTCTGGGGCGCCTGCCTCAAGACCGCGAAAGACGCCGATCATCCATATGCGTCGCCGCTGCGCGCGGACACATTGAGAGCCGTCGCGCCGGCCATGATCCTGAGGGCCGAGTTCGATCCGCTAGTCGACGACGGCGAACGCTATGGCGAGCGGCTTCGGGCTGCGGGCGTGCCGACCCGAGCCGTGCGTTATGACGGCATGATCCATGGATTCATGAGCTACCTCGGCCGCGTCGACGGAGCCAGGATCGCGGTCGCCGAGTGCGGGACTGCACTGAACGACGCGATCGCGACACAATTGCGTCGCCGTGACCCTGGATAGCAACAAAGAGCGCAAGCAGGGCATCCTACGCATCGGGGTGGTGACCGAACCTCTGGCCAACCGGCCCCTGGTCAACGTCATGGACTGGCTGACGCGCGAGGTGCCGGAGGTCACCGATCTCGAGATCGGTACCGGTGGGTACGCACCAACCACTCATTGCGACATGCCGGTCTTGCTGCATGACACCGCTGCACGCACGGCCTGGCTACATGAGATCACGACGCGCGGATTGAGGATCGGCGCGCTGAATGTCTGGGGAAACCCGCTGCATCCGGATTCGCAACTGGGGTCGAAGCACGACGCGGACCTGCGCGATACCATTCGCCTTGCGGCTGCGCTGGGCGTCGATCGCGTGGTCGCGCTGGCGGGCTGCCCCGCCGGCGCGCCTGGCGATCAGACCCCACACTTTTCGGGGGGTGGCTGGCTTCCTTACCTCGAGGACGTTTACCGGGCGCAATGGGAATCGAGCGTCGAGCCGTACTGGTCTGCTATCGCTGATTTCGCCAGGCGCGAGCATGAAGAGCTGCTCATCTGCCTGGAGCTCCATCCCGGCACAGTCGTCTACAACGTCGAAAGCTTCAACCGGCTCGCCGGCTTGGGCGATGCGATTGCGGCGAACATTGACCCCAGTCACTTCTTCTGGATGGGCATGGACGCTAGGGCCGTCGTCGCCGCGCTGGGCGCACGCGCGGGGCATTGCCATGGCAAGGATGTCGTCTTCTCGCCTGACAACCTGGCGATCAACGGGCTGCTCGACCGCCGGTGGCCGCGTCCGGCGGAAGCCATGCCGTGGAACTTCGCCGTCGTGGGACGTGGCAAGGACCGGGAATGGTGGACCAGCTTTATCGCCGATCTCGCAGCAGGCGGGCGCGTTCATACCATTGCCATCGAGCATGAGGACCCCTTCGTGGCACCCGAGGCGGGGATAACCGAAGCAGCCGCCCTCCTGTCGTCCGCGGTCTTGGAATCGGACTCGCCAGCCGTCAGGCCCTGACCGACCCGCCGCTTGCGTGGACCGTTGACAGGGGCCACGAGTTTCGTATATCGTCCGATGGAACGTTCCAGCCTTGTTCCAGGGTGGTGGAGTGGGTAAGCGACTCAAAGTTGGCGTGATCGGATGCGGCCTGATTGCGCAGGTCATGCACCTCCACTATCTCCGCGAGCTGTCCGACCGGTTCGAGATCGCCGCCATCTGCGATCTCTCGGCTGAGGCCCGCGCCGCCGTTGCTCACGAGTACGCCGTGCCAAATCAGTTCGACACCTGGCAGCAATTGATCGCGCAACCCATCGATGCCGTCCTCGTCCTGACCTCTGGTAGCCACGCTCCGGCTGCGATCGCCGCGGCCAAGGCTGGTCTGCACGTACTGGTCGAAAAGCCAATGTGCTTCTCCGTCGCCGAGGGCAAGGCCATGGTCGATGCCGCTGCCCAGGCCGGCGTGACGCTGATGGTCGCCTACAACAAGCGTTACGACCCTGCCTACCTACGACTCGTCGAAGAATCTGCGTCGCTGCGGGACTTGCGGCTGCTCCGGATCACGACGCTTGAGTCACCGCTCGAGCCTTACGTCAAGCACTACAACCTGCGCCGAGGTGGCCCGCTCCCCAACGACCTCACTCAAACGTTGGCCGACGACAACCAGTCGCGAATCACCGCGGCGATCGGCGAGGCCGACCCCCTGTCGCGATGGGCGTATCACCTCGTGCTGCTCGACAGTCTCGTCCACGAGCTGAACGCGATGCGCGGAGTCATGGGCGAGCCGGAGCGCCTCGAATTTTCCGACATCCGCGAAACCGGCCTGACCGCGATCTTCAAGTACGGCGACACGCAGTGCATCCTCGCGTGGGTCGACCTCCCCGGGATCGCGCGCTACGAGATGGAGTTCGCCCTATATTCCCCAGATCGGCGGCTCACGCTGTCATTTCCCTCGCCCTTTCTTCGCAGCATGCCGACCCTGCTGGTCTCGGAGACAGGCGAGGCGAAATCGCCGCGTTCTTCGCGGACCGAGGAGATCACATCGTTCAACGAGAGCTTCAAAGAGGAGCTGATCCATTTCCACGACTGCGTCACCAGCGGACGCGAACCGGTCACGTCGGGCCGCGACACGATTCATGACATCGCACTGTGCGAGGCGATCGTCGGCGTGCATCGATCGCGGGCGCCACGCGAGCGGCCCTCCGAGCCGGTGCTGACCGCGGCGCGATAGCCGAATGAGTCGCAACCCGGCAGGCATCCTGGTCGCCAACGCCCCCGTCAGCTATGGCGCCTTTGAGCTGACCGTAGGCATCGATCCCAACGTCCCTGAGGCATCGATGGTGCTCGACGAGGTGGCGGGAGCAGGGTACGCGGGCATCGACCTCGGACCGGTCGGATACCTCGGTGATCGCGACAGCCTCGCGAGCGCGCTGGCGTCCCGTGGACTAATGCTTTGTGGCGGATTCTTCGAGCTGCCGTTCAGCGACCCGGCTGCCATGCCCGCCGCCATGCGCGGCCTCGGCGAGCTCCTAGACGTGTTCGATGCGGCGCCGCCGCCGGGCGCTGGCCTCAAGCCCAAGCCCACGCTCGCTGATGCCGGCAGCGACCTGCGCCGCGCCCGACCCTGCCAAGCGGTCCACGATCGCAGCCTCGGCTTCGACGCGGAAGGCTGGAAGCGTTTTGCAGACGGCGTGGAGATGGCCGCCGCCGAGTGCCGGGACCGCGGCTACGAGGCGACGCTGCACCACGAGACCGGTACGCACATCGAGGCGCCGTGGGAGATATCGGCGGCGCTCGAACACACGTCGATCGGTCTCTGCCTCGACACCGGACATCTGCTGCTGGGTGGTGGCGATCCGATGCGCGCGCTGCGCGAGTGGGGCAACCGCATCAAACACGTTCATCTGAAGGACGCACGCCAGGCGGTCGTGGACGAGATCGTCCGCGAGGCGGCGCCGGTGGCCGAGATCTGGCGCCGGCGCGCGTTCTGCAGGCTTGGCGATGGCGACCTGATGGTGGACGCGGTGCTCGAGAATCTGCGCGACCACTACACCGGCTGGCTGGTCGTCGAGCAGGACGTGCTGCCGGACCCCGACCGCGAGGGTGGCCGCCCAGCCGCGGATCAGCGGGCGAACCGCGCTTTTCTGGCCGCGCGCGGCTTCTGATGGCGATCTTCAAGCTCGGACTGGTGGGTGCCGGCAGGATGGGACAGAACCACCTGAAGGCGCTTGCCGACTCTGAGGTTGTGCGGGTGACGGCCATCGCTGATCCGATCGAGGCGACGCGCGCCGCCCTCCCGTCGTCCGGCGCAGTGCTCCACCCCAGTATCGATTCGATGCTTGCCGCTGGCGGCCTCGACGGAGTCCTGGTCTGCGCTCCCAGCGACCTCCATCTCGACACCGTCCGCCGCCTGGTCGCGGCGGGGCTGCCAATCCTGTGTGAGAAGCCGCTCGGCATCACGGCGTCGGAGGCACGTGAAGCCGCGAAGCTCGCAACCGACGCCTCCCTGCCCCTCCAGATCGGCTTCTGGCGCCGCTTCGTCCCGATGCTGAAGCGCCTGCGGCAACGCATCGCCGCGGGCGAGTTCGGCTCTGTCTACGCCATCGCCTGCTTTCAGTGGGATGGGCAACCTCCCGGTGCCTACTTCCGAACCCACAGCGGCGGGATCTTCGTCGACATGGGCGTCCACGAGTTCGACCAAGCGAGGTGGCTGAGCGGCCAGGAGTTCGGTTCCACCAGCTCGCTGGCATCCGGCGTCGCGGCGGAGCCATTGTCTGGCGATCCTGAGAGCGCACACGCTCTCGCCGAGCTGTCAGGCGGCACAACGGCCCTGATCTCCCTCGGGCGGCGCTTTCCGCTCGGGGACGTCTGCAAGGTGGAGGTGTTCGGGACCAAGGATTGGGAGGAGTGCCGGTTCCTGTGGCCGCCCACCGCGGATGCGACGTTCTTCGAAGCGCTGAGAGTGCAGGCCGAATCCTTCGCCCGCCACGCGCGCGGAGGGCCTCGGGAGGGGGCGGGCGGTGACGATGCAGTGGCTGCGCTGGAGGCCGCCGAGCGAGCCGCATCCGCCTGCGCCAAGGGCGGAGCCGCCATCTAGATGGCATTGCCGGAGGTGGGGATCGGGATCACCGGCTACGGGATGATGGGCAGGGCCCACGCGTACGCATACACGGTGGCGCCGGTGATGCGCACGCTTCCATGCCGGCCTCGGCTTCGCGTCATCAGCGGGCGCGACCAGGACAAGGTTTCGCGTGCGGCTGCCGCCTATGGGTTCGAGCATTGGGTGGCCGACTGGCGGGAACTGGTCAAGCGGCCCGACGTCGACATCGTGGACATCTGCACGCCCCCGGGCACGCATGCCGAGATCGCCTCGGCTGCCGCCGCAGCAGGCAAGGCCGTGATCTGCGAGAAGCCGTTGGCGGTGTCGTACGCGCAAGCAATGGACGCGACAGCGTCGGTGCAGCGCGCGGGCGTTTTGAATTCGGTCGGCTTCAACTATCGGCGACTCCCTGCCGTGTCGCTGATGAAACGAATGGTGGATGAGGGCGCGGTGGGTAAGGTCCGGCTCTTGCGGGCGACCTGGCTTTCCGACGAGTTTGTCGACCCCGCCATCCCGTTCGACTGGCGATTCGACCGGGCGGTCGGTGGCTCCACCATCGCGGACCTCGGCAGCCACCTGGTCGACCTGGCTCTTTGGATGGTCGGCGGGGTGGCTGAGGTTTGCGCCCAGTCGGAGACATTTGTGCGCGAGCGCGCCAACCCTGGAGGCGCCGGCTCACTCGCCGTGACGGTCGATGACGCCTCCTCGGCCTTGATACGATTCGAGTCGGGAGCGCGGGGAGTGCTCGAGATGGCGCGCACCGCAGTTCGCCGGCCGTGCGACTTCATGGTCGAGGTCAACGGCGAGAGCGGGACCCTGGTCTTCGAGTACGCGCGGCTGAACGAGCTGCTCTATGGCGAAGGCGCCGACTCACCCGGCATGTACGGCATGCGCAGGATCCGCGCCGAGCACAACACGCATCCCTATGCGCGCAACTGGTGGCCGATCGGCCAGGGCGTCGGCTACGGCGCGAGCTTCGTCAACCACCTGGGCGACCTGCTGGAGCGCTGGCCGGCGGGGCCCTGGGAGCCTGATTTCAGACAGGGCGCGGCGGTACAGGCGGTCTGCGAGGCCATCGAGCGCGCCGCCGCGGAGCGGCGCTGGGTCGAGCTTGCCGAGGTGACGGCTCCCACCACCTAGGGCATTGGTAGTCAGCGGCGCGGTGCTCGCCCGGCGAGCCCGTTTCCGCATTCCCCTTTCAAGCCGAGCAAGCCGTTTGCCGGGCATGGAAGTGGCAACCGAGTAAGTCGAAGCCCTCCCGGCCTTCTCTGAGATCCACGATCCGCGTCTTTTCCGGGCGCAGCTCCAGCCCTAGTTCGGTGAGGACTTCCCTCATCAGTTCCAGGGCCGCCTCCGGCCTCCTCCCGGCTCCTCCACAAGACCACTCCATCGTCGGCGTAACGCCCCAACCTGCCGTGACCCCGCTTCGACCAGGCCTTGTCCAGTTCAGGATCCTTGCTAAATTTGAAGCTGCGAGAGCGGTGGGGCTGCAGCCGGTACTCCTTCCAGATCCGTTGCACGGTGCTGTGGCCGAGACCAAGGTGTTCGGCCAAGGTCCACGTACTCCAATGCGTCATCCCTTGCAGCGGCTTCGAAATGGTCGTGCTCAGCACCCGCTCCACACCCTCCCGGCCATAGATCGCTCGCCGGCCTCGCCCTTCGCCTTCTTCAAGTCCTTCGAGGCCGGCCTCGACAAAGCGTCGTCGCCAAAGCCGTACGGTCGGCTCAGCGCACTTCAACTGGCTCGCAATCCGTCGCACCGGCACGCCGTCCGCCGGTGCCAGCACGATGTTGGCGCGTAAAACCATGCGTTGGGGCATTACTCGTGCAGCTAGGGCGTTCTGCCTCGACCACCGCCTTCAACTGCTCGAGCACCACTGTCCACAACTGCCGGCCGACCTCGGCCACGGCACCACTGATCTGACCCTCGAGGGAGGCGGCTCCGAGTGCTGGAGATCGAGGGTGACGTGGAGTGTGACGTTAGACTGCGGCACGGGAGCCTCCTGACTGGGTTGGACGAGAACACCCCAGTCTCGGGGCCCTCACCGCGCCACGCAAGCTCCCACCTTCCGGCGATGCCCCAACTCCCAGCACCGACGTTTGGATGCTTACCAGCCCTCAGCCGTGACTTGCCCCAATCGTAGCGTTCTTCTAGGCTGGGTCTGGAAGCATCACGTCGCGTACCAAGCTCGCAAGATCGCTGCAAGCTGCGATGAACTGGCGAAGCGTCCGCACCGTCGGCCCGTAGGAGTCGAATTCTTCTATGGCCAGGCCGTCATCTGAATAGGCCCTACGGAAGTCCGGGAAATGAGCGAGCAGTTGATCCACCACCTTGCGGTCGACTGGCTCGTCGATCCGAGGCTTAACCTCGATGTCGCTCGCATTGAATCGCTTCTGCCACGCTGACGGAGGCGAGATGACCGCGTCCGCCCCAATGAGCTCGCTCCATTGCATGTGGTTGCGGAACGCCGCGGAGAGCAGCCGGAGCCTGTAGCCGCGTTCGCGATATAGACGATACGTCTTTTTGAAAACGGCGACGCCCGCCCACTCGATGAAACCCGGGTCGATGGCAATTTCGCGCTTCTCCAACAAGACTTTCAACCAGTCGTCGAGCCGGCCGACCATGATCGTGCAAACCGGGCCCATCGAACTTATGTCTTTGCCCTCCGCCTCGCGCCGCCGGAGGGCTTGCTCAACGGCTTCGGCAACAGCAACGCACTGAGGTAGCGTGAAGCAGACCGTCGCATTGATGCTTAGACCGCGATAGGTCGCCTCCTCGATTGCCGGAATGCCGGCGCGTGTCGCTGGGATCTTTACGATCACGTTCGGCGCGAGCCGGCTGAAGGCCATTGCATTCTCGACAATCGCGGCGGTGTCGCGGAAATGCCTCGGGTCCGTCTGGATCGACAGGCGGCCGTTCCGCCCACTGTGCTCGACAAACGCTGGCTCGAGGAGTTTCGCGGCCCTCACGGACAGCTCTTCGACGAGTTTCCACCCGATCTGATCCTCGGTCGCCGCGGGGAACTCACGAAGCAAGTCCTCGATGCGCGGCCGCCAGGCGGCAATGTTCTTCTTGAGGATGCCCAGGGCGATCACCGGATTGCAGGTGGCTCCGACAGCTCCGTTTTCGATCGCGTAGCTGAGCTCGTCGATATCCGCGGAGTCGTTCCACAGGCAGGACGGCGTGGTCTGCGTCATCTGATGGAGCCGGCTCTTGTACGTGACGATCGGGCCGGCGCCGGTCATGGTGCCGTCCACATCAGGCGCTCGACGCATGATCCTACGCTACCCCGAGCCGGCCCGATTGGGGATGGCGGTTTGCAGACCGCCACGATCAAGCGCGTGCACAAGGACCGGCAATGCGGGGACGACCGCTGCCAAAACGCCGCTGGGAATCGGGAGCTGCGTACGCTCACAGGCGCCCAGCGCCGGCGGCTGCTGAGACCCAGCTGATGCTCACGCCGGCTCCACATCGCCGGACTCCGAGACCTCCGCAACCGTTGCTTGCCACCAGCTCTCGTAGCTGGGCACGCCCTCGTACCGGTCTGTCGGCACATGGATCACGACCGTATGCTCGATCGTGCGTGCGGCGCCGAGGGCGTCCCGGAAACTCCTCGACGTTGCGAACTCGGATCAGATAAGCGCCGAGCCCCTGGGCGTTAATGGCAAGGTCGACCGGCAGGGCTTGGCCCTCGTAATCCCCGGCGTCGTCGCCCAACGAACCGTCGGTTCGATAGCGGTAGCGCGTACCGAACCCGACGCTGCCCTTGCCGCGGGACAGAGCGCCGATGGAGGCCAAGCCCTCGTTCTCGCCCGGCGGCCCTTGCCCACTCTGGCAAATGCAAGCCACGGGCGGCGCGAACTCGGGATCCGACGCGTAGTTAGCTCTGGCCACGCAACTTAGCCATCGCCGCTTTGACTGCGTCCGTATCGAGGGACAGTTCGAGCAAGCCTACTTGCTCCTGATATACGCTCTGATCGACCTGCCTCTTCACCTCGTCTTCGAAGATGTGCACAACCGGGAGTCCCAACGAGACTCCTGCCAGCGAACCCACGTAGCTCGGATCCCCGACTGTCACAGTCTCGGTTGCGACCTGCAACGAATCGGCATCCACCGCGCCCAGGACCACGACGAGGTCGCCGGCGCTCTGGCGCCCCGCGATCTCGCGAATCCGGTCCTGATTCTCGGGGTCCATGGCTCCCGCAGCAGTTCAAACGTAACACTCGGTCTGCACGAACACGACTTCGGCCCCGGCCGACTTGAGGCATTTCGCGATTGCCTCCCCGGGCACGCCGTCTCGCTCGCCGAGCGCTATGACCTTTTTCCCACGCAAGTCCATCAATTGTCACCTCCTTGAATGAGCCGATCGAGCGCGGCTTCTATCGCTTCTTTGCTGGGATTTCCCGTCAGCCGCTCAACCTCCACGCCCTTGTTGAAGAACACGTAACTCGGCAAGCCGATCACTCGAAGCTGACGGCAAATCTCGCGGTTCTCCGTCGCGTTCACCTTGACCAGGCGAACCTTGTCCTCTCGCTCCTTGGCCATCCGCTCGACGGCCGGCATCAGCGCCAGGCAGGGAGCGCAGCGAGGTCCCCAGAAGTCGACCATCACCCTTCCGCCGCCTATTAGAGCCGCGAAGTTCTCAGTTGTCGCGTCGATCGCCATCTACACCTCCATCGTCACAGAAACGCCATCCCACAGCCGTGTCATGCGCCCTAGGAAAAGGCTGCCCTTGGCCAGCAGCATGGTCGAACGCAGCTCACCTGAGCGGAACCGGTCGAGAGCGTGCGGTAGCCAAGGGACGGCCGAAGCCATGTGCCCTTGGGTGGGCGCGAAGCCGGGCAGACCGTGCTCGCGGACGAAGGCGCCGATCTCCTCCCGGCTGATCTCGCCGCGGAGGACCGCCATCCCGGCTAGCATCCGGTAGTTGCGGTCGGGCACATCGCCGCCGCCCGCCGGTTCCGTGATCTCCGGGTCGTGCAGCTCGGTGGCGTAGCGGTCGATGTCCGTGAACCGGCGCCCCATCCGTTCCAGCGGCCGCACGACGATATCCTCGAGCAGCGCCTGCTGCGAGGAGCCGGAGCCGGTTCGATGCCGGCCGACGGCGTCCAGACGGAGCACCGGGCCATCGTCTCGCTCGGCGCCCACGATTACCGCCAGCCCGGCCAGCACGTCCTCAAGAACGGGGGCGCCGTGCTCGAGTGCACCCAAGAACTTCATGCCCAGCTTGGCCAGCGATCCTCCGGCCACGACCGCCACTCGTTCGTACACCCCAGACTGAACGAGTGCGCCGGCTTGGACGAGGGCGTGGACCGGCGCGGCGCAGAAGGCCTTGATATCTGACCCCCCCGAGTTGACGAGGCCAGAAGCCTCTGCAATCGCCTTGCCCAAGGCCCCGCCACCCCTCTGGTAGCGGTCTCCCACCGCCTCTTCCCCGCACCCGATCGTATAGTCGATTGAGGTCGGGTCGAGGTCCTTGCGCGCTAGGAGCCAGCGCAGGGCATGGACTCCGCCAGCCTTGCAAGCCAGGTTCTCGAGAAGTACTGGCGCCTGCAGCTCAGCGTCGAGATCGTGCGCGCGGCCGAACACGCCGACCCTCTCCTCGCCCGCGAACAGCGGCAGCTCACCCTCGCCAAGCTCCCGGGTGTCGCCCAGCCGGATCAGCCCGAACTGGTCGACCTCCTCCATTAGGGCGTAGAGTCCGGACTGCGGAAGGATCTCGCCATTGCGGCCGGCTGGCGTCGCGGCCGACGCCGCCGAGTCCCACCAAGGCCTCGCCATCTCCCAGAGTTCCTCGGGCCGGCGATTACCGATGAAGACCTGGTGAGGTGGGTAGGCGACCGCCTCCGAGAAGGAGCGCAGGGAAGCCGTGAGGGCGGGCAGACGTTCGACTTCCCGGGCCGGCTTCGACCCGTAGCGGACGAGCTGGGGAGCGTGCTGAAGAGTCACCGCCGCCGCCAGGACCGCCGCCCTCCTCACGGAGTCAACCGATCACTCGGCAGGCCCCAACGATCGGTGCCGGCATCGATCTCCGCCCGGCGCATTAATTCATGCTGCCGATCTAACTCTCGATTCCTTGGCCTTTTGCGCACACAGGAGGGCTCGGTACTGAAACTGGAACGTTCCACTCTCGTACCGCTACCGTACGGTGTTCGGACCATCTTGTCAAGAACCAATCGGGCATCTGAAGCACCTCCCTCCCACGCCGCGGCGAGGTTAGCCCCCCTTGTGTAACGTTCCAGTCCGGAATAGACTAGTGGCCGAGTGATCCGCGTCGCGCATTACCTGAACCAGTTCTTTGGCGGCCTGGGAGGCGAGGCGGCCGCGGACCTCGCCTGCGAGGTGCGAGGGGAAGCGATAGGCCCGGGGCGAGCGATCGCGCAGGCCCTCGGGGAGACGGGCGCCGTCGTCTCGACGATGATCTGCGGCGACAACTTCTTCAACGAGCGCGCGGAAGAGAGTGAGTCTGCGGTCCGCGGCTGGCTGAAACAGGTGAGTCCAGACCTGATTGTCGCGGGCCCGGCATTCATGGCCGGCCGCTACGGCGTCGCCTGCGCGCGCGTCTGCGCGATCGCCGGCGAACTGGGGTTGCCGGCGGTGACCGGAATGCATCCGGAAAACCCGGGCCTGGTCATGAACGCCGCCGCCTACGTCGTTCCCACGCCGCGGACGGCCGCCGGGATGACGCCAGCGGTTAAGGCGATCGTCAAGCTGGGTGTCAAGCTGGCCTCTGGAGCGCCGCTCGGTCCCGCGCGGGAGGAGGGTTATCTGCCGCGCGGGCGGCGGCGGCCCTGGATGGCTGATACACCGGGCGCGGAGCGGGCGGCCCGCATGCTGGTCGCCAAGCTGCGCGGAGAGCCGTTCGAGTCGGAGATCCCGATCGACTCTTATGACAGAGTAACGCCGGCACCGCCCATCCGCCTTCTCGGTGATGCCCGCCTGGCCCTGGTCACAACCGGGGCGATCGTCCCCCTGGGCAACCCGGACCGTCTCAAGCGCTGCAGTGAGACCCGCTGGGTCACCTATTCGTTGGACGACCGCGACCGTCTCGACGGCAGCGAGTTCGAGTGTGTCCACGGTGGATTCTTCAACGTCCCCGCCAGTCAGAACCCGAACCTCGTGCTGCCGCTCGACGCGGTCCGCGCCCTCCAGCGCGAGTCTGCCTTCGGCGAGCTTCTCCCCTACTACCTGACCACGACCGGCAACGACATGAGACTGCTCGACTGCCGTAGGAACGGAGGCGAGATGGCCGCTACCCTGAAGCGCGACAGAGTGGATGGTGTCCTGCTGGTAGCGACTTGAGGGTCCTGTAATCGTTGCGGTGCAACGATCAGCAAGGAGATCGAGAAGGCAGGCATTCCCGTCGCGGTGATCAGCGCCCTGCCCAAGCTCGCCATGCAGGCCGGCGCCAACCGGGTGGTCCAGGGGGTCAAGATCGAGCACGTGTGCGGCGATCCGACGCTTCCGCCTGAGGGCGATCGGAGGCTTCGGCGCCGGATCGTGGAGACTGCTCTCGCCGCTCTGCAATCGGACGTGACGCAGCCGACCCTTTTCGAGGTGCGCTGAGTGTCCGATTTCGAGCTGGAGCTGCGCTCCTTCGCGGTGTCCGGCGCAAACTTCGGAGATCGCTCCTCGTGGCATGATGGCCAGCTCGTCATCGATCGAGAGACGGTGGCAGGCCTCGTGCTGGCCGATTCTCGCGTCGTGCGCGTCGACCTCGACCTGGTCAATCCCGGTGAAGACGTCAGGATCGTGCACGTCAGGGACGTGATCCAGCCGCGGGCCAAGACGGCCGGCCGCGGCCACGCCTATCCGGCGATCGCCGGGCATTCACCGGAAACGGTGGGCGGCGGAGCCACCGACTGCCTTGAAGGCTTCGCCGTGATGATCTGCGCCGACGTCCCGCCTCAGATCCGGCGTGAGGTGAGCGCGGCTGCCGACAGCCTTGTCGACATGACCGGTCCCGGAGCCGTGACCGTCTACAGCCGTCTGCGGTACCTGGTCCTGACGATCGAGACGATGCCCGACCTACCCCTATCCTCATGGAACGACGCGCTTCGAGAGGCAGCCCATCGCGTGGCCGATCACCTAGCGTCGACCACGGCCGGTCAGACCCCCACGAGCAGTAGGCGTTTCGCGCTGCCACCCGCCGCCGGTCTGCCCAAGGTCGTTCACGTGCACACGCTGAACGCATCGATGGTCCCCGGCATCGGCACCAGCATTTACGGTTACGCACGGCACGCACTGCCGCTCCTCCTGCATCCTAACGAGATCCTGGACGGCGCGATCGCCGGCGATGCGGTGGTCACCTATCCGGGCAGCTGTACCTGGATCCAGGTCAACAACCCGGTGCTCACGGCCCTTTACGACCGTCATGGCGTCGACTTCGACTGGCTCGGTTGCATTGTGTCCAGGACCCGGTGGGGTGCGGCCGCCGAGAAGGAGCTGAGCGCCTATCAAACGGTCAAGCTGGCTCAGATGCTGGGATCCGAAGCGGCGCTGGTCACGTGGAACCACGGCGGCAACGATTTGCTGGAGGTAATGCTGACAATCCAGGGCCTCGAGAAGGCGGGCATCAAATCGGTCTTCCTCACGATCGAGTCCGACATCAAGGTCGTCCGGCTGGCCCCCGAGCTGGCGGAGACCGGAACCGACGAGCCGCCCCTACTGTTCAGCGTGCCGGAGGCGAACGCCATAGTCAGCACCGGCACGCTCGCTCCCGAAACGGCGCTGCCCGCCGTCTCCCGCGTTGTCGGCGGCAGTGACATCGTGTTCGACCAGGAGCGCCCAGAGTACCGTACGCCGGCAGCGGGCCCGCTCGACCTGGAAGCCCTCTCGGGCGCTTACTCACCGATCTTCGGGCACTTCGACAACTACGGCCTCGGCGCCCAGACCTACGTCGACTTCTAGGCTGGCATCGGCTAGCGTCGGGGGGTGGCGGCAAGAGTCGATCACCCCGCGGCGCCTAGTCGCGGCGTCGTTCTTCGTCAGTGTCCCGACCACCGCACTGACGATCTACTACCCCAACTACCTACACCGGCCGCTTATTGAGCGCGGCAGGACTCCGCCACCACCACTGCCTTCAACCGTGTCCGTTCGCGAGGCGAATGTGACGGCGCCGGCCCTGGCGGCGCCAGGGCCGGCATAAGAGATGGCCTGGCTGCAGATCGGCACGCTTTGGCTTCACGTGTTGGGTGGCATTCTTTGGTTCGGTGGCGACGTTTACGCTAACCTGGTCGTGACACCTGTGCTGGCGACCCTACCGCCGCAGCAGCAGCGGCGCGTTGGCCACCTTCTTAGGGAGCGCGGCGAGCGGGTCATCTTCCCCATCGCATTGGCCACAATTGCCCTCGGCGTCGTGAGCGGAACGGTGTTCGGCCCCGTCCGCAGCGGCGAAGTGCTCTTCGGTACCCTGTACGGCGTCACCTGGCTGGTCTCTTTCATCGTCGCCGTCGGCGTCGCACTCTGGGACCCCCTAGTCCTCGACCGCCAAGTGGAGCGGGTGCTCGAGGACGACCGCTCCTGGGTTCCCGGCGAAGAGAAGGGGCCCCTGGTCCTGCACCGTGCCTTCGGGCTGTTCCTGATAGAGCTTTCTGGATTCCTGGTCATCTTCAGCGCCATGATCCTCATGCGCTTCGGGCTCTGACTTTGAATGCTCGAGTAACGTGGCGGCGGCTCCATTCAGGCCGAACAGCCAAGGCGAGGCCCTCGGGCTCCGATGGCAGGACGTGGGTCGGCATCATCCGAGTCACACGGGGGTTCACTCAAGGAACGACAGTCGAACATGGATCTCTGTCCGAACTACATCTAGGCGCACTCCAAGCGAAGGGTCCCGACCACGCGTTCGGCGATCGCGCCACCTTCGGTTGTCGCGGCCGTCTCGGCAACGCTAGTGATAACCGAGCCTGGCGCCTCGGGCCCCGACTCCTTGCCGTAGGCGAGGTCGCAATCGTGGACCGGGTGGCGTGGCTGACGGGCGCACGGCATCGGCATGCTTGCCAACCTTCAGTCTCTTGGCGGCCATCCCCAACCATTCCTGGTTCGAGTTGGATAGCCCGCGTCGGCGTTCAGCCAGATGCCGCTCGACAAGCCCGCGATCGATACGGACGGATGCCTGGCCTTCCGGATCGACCTGGCTTCGGCTTCACGCCCGATGAGGAGTTGATCGAGCGCTACACGGTGGCGCACTTCGGCTGAACACCGGGTTCCCGCCCCGCCCCGGGGCCGGTTGACAAGGAGCTGGCACAGTCAATAAGGTGAGGTGGTTGTGGAACGCTCCAATTCGCCACTTCGAATCAGTTTCTCACCGATGCCATGCGGGATCGAAGCCTGGACGAGGTCGTCGACTGGTCGACGAGCAGCAGGCTGATACAGGACCTGGAGCTAGGCGACGCCGCCCGCCTACCTGCCGGCGCCGACGCCAGGCGGAAGTGGCAGCGCAAATTGGATGAGACCTGCCTGGGAATCTCCGCCCTCAAGTTTCCGGCAATCCGGTCCACCCCGACCCCGAGGTCGCCGCGCGTCATGACGCCGACCTCCGAAGAGCGATCCTGCTGGCCGGCGAGCTGGGGTCGACCGTGGGGGTCGCGACGTCCCGATGCCCCAGAGCTGCCGCATCTGACCGATCGACGCCCCATTTCTCGGGCGGCGGCTGGCTGCCGGACCTTCGAGCGCATAGCCGAGTGGCAGTGGGGATAGCACGTCATTCTTATTGGACCTAGATGGCTGAGTTCGGCCGCCGGGAGCACCCCGGCCTGCTCATCTGCGTCGAGCTTCACCCGGCACCGTCGTGTTCAACTTCGAAACGTACAGCCTCATCCGCGAGCCAGGGTCCAACCGCGGCATCAACTTCGACCCAGCCACTTCTTCGGGCAGTCGATGGATCCGCTGCGGCTCGTGGAGGCGATCGGCGATCGGACCGGGCACGTCCACGGCAAAGACATCGCGCTGAACTTAGAACGCCTGGCGCTGAACGGGGTCCTCGACAACCGCTGGCCGACCCCGGCCGCGGAGGTACCCTGGAACTTCGCGACCGTTGGGAGGGGCCACGGCAAGGCATGGTGGGCTGTCTTCATCGAGTGCCTACGCAGCCAGGGTTTCAACGGCACGATCTCCGTCGAGTACGCGGATCCCTTCGTCGGGATCGAGGAATCGGTCCTCAAGTCGGCGTGCCTCCGCTCCGCCCTGCAAGCCCGACCACCGCGCGGCTGATGGCATCCCCAACAACGCTGACGCCATCGCGGCGGCCAGACCTCGAGAAATCTCCTCTCGCTCCACCAGTGTCAGGTCACGCCGGGACCTCGTTCGTGGCCGCGGTCGAACCCCACCAGTCAACAACACCAACCGCCGAATCGTCTCCAGGCCACGGTCTAGATGTCGAGCTATCGCAGACAGCGACTCGCCCTTGCATCGCCGGTCCCAGATCTCAGCCTTCTCGGCCTCTGTGACGACTGGTCCTCCCATCGAACACCTCCTTGGTTCGCCTTAGCGTCCTCTTAGTCCAAGGTGGTGGTGCACTGACCCCTTGAGATCACGTGATGGTTCAGACACAAGATGTGGCCGGACTCCGCTTAGATGGATACCCCCATTAATTTCATGCAGGGAGGTCCCGCTGTGGGACCTCACGGGCAAGAGCGCCGGACTCTCCGCCCCCCCACTCTGGGGAGGACATTCCGACAGTGTGCCGCCTACGCTGCGACGCCCCGGTGCGCTCGCCGGAGCAGAGAATGGAAGACGTGCACAGGATGCTCGAGCAGGGGTTCCGCCTGTCAAGTTTCGCTTTCACCTGCCCCGACCCGCGCCAAGACTTGAAGGTCGTGGAGGCGGTACGGGCCGCGGTCGGCGATCGCATCGACATCATGGTGGACGCGAAACCAGGCTGGCGTCGAACCCGGCCATAAGGCCACCGCGCTTGGGGTTTTTTCCCATGACCCCCACCATCGCCCGTGAGCTGGAGCGCTGTTTCGGGCTTGACCATGCCGCGCTCGATCAGGTGAGAATTGGCCCCACACGCAGACGACCCACGGCCTGAGCTGCGGACCAATACTCCCGTTATTGTCGGCTGTCGCGGATCATCGGTCGGGCTCGTCTGGCAGCTCGAGGAGCGCTTCGGTGCTCTTCACGATGCGAGCCGCCTTCTCCCGCAGCCAGGGGATGCGGACACTGTGCTTGCTATAGAGCAATCCGATTCGGGCCAGTGGCTCGATGTAGGAATGGACGAGGCCCATGTGCGGGTTGCCGGGCATCACAGCCTCGCGCAGAGCGACCAGCGTCTCCAGCTTGAGCTGCTCCTCGCGAGTCAGAGAGACGGTAGAAATGCTGCCGAAGGCGATCGGCTGTCCGGCCCTGGAAGCCGTCACCGAGACAGTGATGGCGCCCGCCTGCTTCGGCACCGCGATCTCGATCAGCGGGCCTTCGGTCCGCTCCGGGCTGGCCCCCGCCACTCGCCATTCGAACTTCAGCGAGTCGAGCGGCCCCAGGCCAGCGGCATCGGCCTGGAAGCGGGCTGTCTGTGAGGTCACGGCCAGCGTCCGGCCCCCGATGTGGGGGAGGGGACCGAGGATCCGCAGCGAGCGCAGGCGGAGGCGGTCGATCACGTTGCGAGTGATTTGGGCCACCTTCCTGTTGCGGGGCACCAGGATCGGCCAGTCGGTGCAGGCGCCCTGAAAGACGATGCCCCCGCCGCGCGACGTGTAGACGCCCATGGTGGCGGCGTTGTGAGGGCTCGACATGACGAAGCCAGCGGTGAGCTCGGCCATTCCCAGGATGAAGAAGCTGTCGGGAGTGCCGTTCTCGCCGGTGGCCAGGGCGAGGCCCTTGCGCCGGACGAAGGCGGCGCCGTCGACCTCATAGCCGATCAGCGGGTAGTCGGAGTCGTCGCCGAAGACATCGCCGTCCTGGAGGCCGGTGCCTTCGAAGACCCAGTGACCGGAGTGCTGGACGGTGTAGCCCAAGGTGTCACGCTTGCCGTCCCACCAGCCCCCTGCATGCCGGCTGGCGACGCCGGTCATGGTATTCTCCGGGCGGACCTCCTGCCAGTGGTCGTCCAGCCACTGCACCCGCTCTTTCGGCCCGGGCGGCACCTTGGCGCAGGTGATCGCGGTGGCGCCGTCGGCGAAGTGGATCCGGCCCGAGCTGATATTGCCGCTGAACCAGGCCACGTTGCCACCGCGAGCGATGAAGCGCTCCACCCGCTCCCGCATCTGGTCGCTCCAGTACTCGTCGTGGCCGACGCTTAGCAGCAGCTGGTAGGGCTCTAGGAGCCTCTCCTCCCGCTGCAGGTCGAGGTCGGTGCAGTAGTCGACCTCTATCCCGTTCGCCTCCAGCCAGGAGATTAGCGGCGCGTCCCACTTCTGGAAGGTCTGCCGCCTCACCTCCGGCTCGTAATCGTCGAGCGAGTCTCCGAACATGACTTGGCCGCCGGTGCCCCCGCCCGGGCGCCGCCAGGTCACCTTGTACCCGGGGGGCTCGTCCTCTTTGGACCAGACGGCCTCCGCGTAGAGGCTGCCGTAGCCCGTCCCGTTGTACGCGTGCCAGGTCGCCCAGGAGAGCTTGTAGAGAATGCTGGTGGAGGTCCCCGGGCGCGGGTTGCGGAGGACAAAGATGGCCTTTGCGCTGGTCCCGTCGGCGGTCGTCATATCAGGCGCTGTCTCGCGGCCGCGCTCGTCGATCTCGATCAGGCTGGACACGTAGACTCCCGGTCGCCAGCTGCCCGGGATGGCGAGCTCGTAGCCCGGCCAGCCCCAGTCCCGGTCGGGCGGTCCCTCGGCGAAATCGTAACCCGGGAACGGCTCCGCCACCGGCCCCTCCACCCTCTCCAGGCGTTCGCCTTGCCGCCAGAACTCGACTCGGAAGCGGGGCGCGTCGGTCGCCACGTGCAGCGTCACCTTCTCGCCCGGTGAAACCGTCGGCCAGCGTGGATACCCGCGGATCATCGCTCAACCTCCTCAGTCAGCCATCGTGAAGTCACTCGAACCCTAGGCAAAAGCCCTACCACTTGGCTGGAACGTTCCACACACTGTATTCGTCGGCCTGTGGGATGTCAAGCCATTGACGCCCGCGTGAGAACCGTACAATACCAGGAGCCAGATATGGAACGATCCACTCAAGGCCGAGCGTGATCCGCGGCTACCCCCGGGAGGCGAGCGTTTGGCCGGGTGGCCGCCTCACCCTGCACGTCTCGGCGAGCTCTCCCAAATTTCGCGTGAGCTTCTTCCGGATTGGCGCGACCGCCGAGCGGATGGGAGGCATCGCGGACGATGAGCTCCCCGCGGTCGACGTTCAGGAAGGCCCGCCTGACCAGGATTGGCGCTGGCCGGCCTATGAGTTCGAGGTGCCTCACAGCTGGCCCTCAGGCGCCTACATCGCGCAACTCAGCGAGGTCGATGAGCGTGCGGTGTTGACCGCGCCTGACTCTGCGCTAGTCGGCGGTGATTCGGGAAAGGTGCTGTTCGTAGTCCGCAATCCGGAGCCCGGCTCGGGGCCCGCGGTTCTCTACAAGATCTCGCTGGCGACCTTCCACGCTTACAATGTCGCGGGTCACGGCAGCCTCTACACGCAGGCCGTCTGGGCACGCGACGTCCGTTCGCCCGGCTACAAGGTCTCGTTGCGCCGGCCGGGCGGAGGTGTGGGCGGTCCAGTGATGCCGGGCGATGCACCTGACGCCTACGATCCGAGCTCGCGGCGGCAGACGTTCGACCACTGGGACCGTCCCTTCATTGCTCATCTCGAGGGCGCCGGTTATAAGTTCGATTACTGCACCGATGTCGATCTGCACAGGGAAGACCGCCTCCTGGCTTCTTACCGCCTTCTGCTCAGCGTCGGCCACGACGAGTACTGGAGCGAGGACATGCGTCGCCGTGTCGAGGGGTTCATCGAAACGGGTGGGAACGTCGCCTTCTTCAGCGCCAACACCTGCTGGTGGCGGATCCACTTCACGGAAGGTGACACCGCGTTTACCTGCGACAAGGCCAGTCGGCCGCCGGGGACGCGCTCGGTAAGGACCGACATGTGGTTCGCCAGCCGACCGGAGAACTCGCTAACCGGAGTCAGCTACCGCAACGGCGGCGGCTGGTGGAACGGACCCCGGGAGACGCTCGGCTACACCGTCCAGAACACCGGACACTGGGTTTTCGAGGGCAGCGGTCTCCGCGACGGTGACATGTTCGGTGACTCCGAGGAGTTCCCACTGATCGGGTACGAGGTTGACGGTGCTGAATTCGAGCTGGTGAACGGGCGGGCGATGGCGACGGGAGAGAGTGGGACTCCTCCGAATTTCCTGATCCTCGGAACCGCCGATCTGGGCCCGGGCTGGTCTTGCGTTCCAAATCGGAGCGGACGTCACGCGGCCACCATGGGGACGTACACGTCGGCGGGCGGCGGCATCGTCTTCACGGCCGCAACGACCGACTGGCCCAAGCTGCTGGCGCGGTACCCAGCGGTGGACCAGATTACGCGCATCGTCATCGACCGGCTTAGCTGTCACAGCATCGCTATCGCCGGTCCTCTGCCGGCCGAGCATGGCTACCCGGTGGTGGTCGAGGGAGGCTACGCCGAGTTCCACACTGAAGCCGAGATGTTGGGCAGCGGCAAGCCGGCGACCTACCGCTGGAAGGCCGTTGGAGCCGATCCCGCGGAGGGTGAGGGAGCCGTTTTCCGAGTCCGCATGCCGGCCGCCCGAGTGCCGGTGACCGTCGCAGTGGAGAAGGTTTGCGACGGCGTTGTGGTCGGGTTCGGCAGTGTCTCAGTAAGCGCGATCAGCGATCGTGAGCTGACTGTCCTCAGGTTCCTGACGACGATGCGGGAGATGGTGCTGCCAGGGGACCCCTCGAACCCGTTCGTGGACGGCGCCGGTTCCCCTATTGAGAAGCTCGACCTCGTCACCTTGCCCCGCATCCGCTGGATCCTAGAACGCGGAGAGGAGATGCGCCGCATTGGCGAGAGGCTTCTGGACGAGAGAACGGACTGACGGACCGCGTCAGGTGCTGGTCAGCAAGTGCATTGCGGGGACAGCCCCAAGTCGATGACCATCGGTGCTTGGTCCGCGCTGGCATTGGTAAAGAAGAGCCTGTACGAGGGCAAAACTCGATCCGGCCCACTGCGGCCGGACTCTTTTTGCCGCCACACACCCGTCTGCCTACCGGCAATCCCCCCAGACTCACTTGCAAGCAACCCATTCGAGCACTCCCGCCACCCCTCAGGTCTCGGTGAGGAGCGTTGTCGAGGCGATCGAGGGACCCCGCTTTCTTGAGCGCAGTGTCTTTTTCAGCGATGAGTGCGCCGAACGCATGCCTTGCCAGCTCCATGCCATCTGGGCGGACATCCGGCCGAGCCTGATGGCGCAGATCGATTCGACTTCGGTCCAGAACTTGGCGGCCGCGAAAAGCGGGCTCGATGACCTTGCGAAGGGTGGACGAGCTGACATGGAGGCGGGCTAGGGGCATTGGCTGCGCCAGTCGGAATCGATTCAGCCCAGCTGCGTGCCGCTCTGCGACAGATGGTGGGAGCTGTTCACGTCCTTTCCGGGCCTGACGCTGAGCCATATTGGCAGAGTACTGGCGCCAGCCGGTTTGAGCCGGTTGCTGTGGTCAGGCCGGGCTCATCCGCTGAGGTGGCAGCGATCCTGAAGCAATGCTCTGAGTCCGGCGTGCCGGTGGTTGCCAGAGGCCATGGCAGCAGCCTCACCGGTGGGGTGGCCATCGCCCAAGGAGACGTTGTGCTCAGCCTCGAACGCCTGGGCGAGATCGAGATCGACGCCCCTAATGCCTGCGCAAGAGTTGGCGCCGGGGCATTGACCTCCCAGCTTCAGGCCCGCGCGGCTGAGGTCAAGCTGATGTACCCGCCCGACCCGGCTAGCGCGGAGTTCTCCACGATCGGCGGCAACGTTGCCACAAACGCAGGCGGAGCACGAGGGCTGAAATATGGAATCACGGCTGACCATGTGCTCGGCATGGTGGTTGCCCTTGCTGATGGCAGGGTGCTCAGGTTGGGCGGCCGGGCAGGTCGGGGCGCGGGCGGCTATCGGCTGCTGCAACTCTTCATCGGATCAGAGGGAACACTCGGCGTGATCACCGAGGTGACTCTGAAGCTGCTTCCACTCGTCACCTCGCGCGCCGCCGCCCTAGTCGCATACAAGAACCTGGCCGAGGTCGGAGAGGCGGTTTCGGCCCTGCTCAGGACCGGGCCCCTTCCCTGCGCCCTGGAGATCCTGGATCGGGCTGCCCTGACCCTGGTCTCAGACCGGCTGCCGAGCGGTCTTCCTCGCGATGCGGCGGCAGTACTTCTGGTCGAACAAGACGGTCACGATCGCGAATTGGTCCTCAGCGAACTGGCATCCATGCTCGAGCGGTTGGGTGGACACGAGAACTGGGTCGCTCAGTCGGAGGAGGAGCGCCAGCGGCTATGGGCCATCGTGCAGAGTCTCCCCCAGGCGGTCAAGCAGGCCTCCCCCGTCTCATTAGTGGAGGACGTTGCGGTTCCCCCGGGTCGTATCGCAGACATGCTCGCGAAACTTCAGGCATTGGCGCAAAGGGAGAAGCTCACTATTGTCACCGGCGGCCACGCCGGCGATGGTTGCCTCCATCCCCGCGTTCTGCTGGGCAATGAGGATGGTCAACGAGCAAGCGGTCTGCGATCCCAGATCGTGCACGACGCTTTAGAGCTGGGGGGCTCGATCTCTGGTGAGTACGGGATCGGCTTGTTGAAACGGGATGTCTTGAGGCTGGGGAACGATCCCGAGGCGCTGGACGTCATGACGCAGCTGAAAGAACTTTTCGATCCGAAAGGCATCCTCAACCCAGGCAAATTGCTGCCTGAATGCTGAATCGCTGCCAGGTGCTGCTGGGTAGAGTGGCCGAGGACCTTCCTGAATGATCAGACTGTGGGGGAAACAAACTCGGTTCAGGGGTGCAGTTTACGCTGGTGGTCGATTGGCCGCGCCGACGTCGCAGGGCTGAAGATTCTCGCTGCCTCCCGAGACGAACCGATGTGTGGTTGGGGGCGAAAGCGGGACGGGACGGGATGGCTTTGACGTCGCGCCTGATTATTTTGACTGTGGGACGACCGGGCACCTGCTCGTTGGGGTTGAAGGACGGCAAGAGTCGGTCTGGATCGCAAAGCCGCGGCTGGCCGGAGGCTCGAACACCAGATTGGACAGGTCCACGCCGCGTGGCGAGTGTTCATCGCGGCGACGAGTGGGACCGCTCTTTCCGACCGATGAGACTGGCGTAAAATCCGCTGCGCCATCGCGAAAAAAGGGGCGGCGGCGCAGCGGATTGAAATCCGCTGCTAATAGGGTCGTTTGGGGGCCAATTCGAGTTCAAAGTCGGAGCACGGGATTAAAAGACCGCTGCTCTAACCAAGCTGAGCTACGCCGGCTAACACGATTTTGAATTGAATTGATGTCCCGGCGCGGGAGGGCAGACCG
>Ga0307374_10000848_pt1 | contig 57448 bp, 45 predicted proteins | sample OX3MG_FD_202532 | JGI IMG/M metagenome (GOLD analysis project Ga0307374, IMG submission 202532) | Soil microbial communities from Risofladan, Vaasa, Finland - OX-3 | ecosystem: Environmental > Terrestrial > Soil > Coastal area > Acid sulfate soil | place: Finland: Risofladan, Vaasa | collected...
AGCGAACCGATAGACGAACCGGCGCCGCGGAGGGATACCGTCGGTCCGCTCCCGTTACGCACATCGCCGCCAGTCAGGTTGCCCGGTTTGTGGGTGGGCATAGCGATGCATAATAATCTTCTATGGGTGGTAGGTCAATATATTGTACTCGTCCACATGATTAGTGACACTCGGCCTTTTGCGATTGAGATTTACAGCGCTCGACTCCGACTGGGTTTTTGCTTCTGTCCTTGAAAAGGGGCAGATTCCACGGTCGGCGTCAACCTGTGGGAAGAAGTATTTGCGTCCGGCTGCGATAGCGGCGGGTATCATCTCTGCGGATGACAACTCCCGATTTGGCTGGCACAACCTTCGACACAACTTGGCGACCTTCTTTGGCTCGAACGGCGTCCAAACTTCGGTGATTCAGACAATGCTCCGTCATTCGAAACAGCAAACGACCGCCCGATACATTCACCCCGTTAACAGCAGCCAGCTTGACGCCCAAGAATTGTACTTGGATGCAATCAAAATCCGAGGGAAGCGCAAAAAAACTTTGGGCGTCCGGCGAACTCGGGTTGAATCTCGGGTTGGCGAAGGAAGAAGAAAACCTGTAACTCACTCAAAATAATGGTAGGCCCGTGCGGGCTCGAACCGCAGACCTCTACCGTGTCAAGGTAGCGCTCTAACCAACTGAGCTACGGGCCTGTAACTGCCGAACATTTTAGCACATTGCCCAGCACGTCACCTGCGCGCTCATGCCGCATTGGCACGGCCACTTCAGCGCGCACGCGTTTTCGGGCATCTACTCTTGCAGGGACCTCAAGGCTAATGGAAGCGCACGAGCATTTTCGGATCGTGGGGCAAGCGGTGTGGCGATGGTTCGTCACGCGCTGCTACGACGCGCTGATCGTCGCCCTGATGTGGTTCGCCGGCCTGCGGTATCTGCACGTTCCGTGGGCGCCCTTTTGGGCCATCCTCGGCGGACTGCTTCACTTCATTCCCCATTTCGGTCTCGTGCTGGCTCTTGTCGGCCCCGCAATCGCGGCGGCGATCAGCGGCGGAGGGACTCGTTTTCTCTACGTTCTGATTTTGTACGCCGGAATCGTGGTAATTGACGGCCTCGTCATTCAGCCCTGGCTAATGAAGGGAGTCGCGCGCGTCCCCTTCTGGATTTCGCTCTTCGCGCCTATTCTTCTTGGCCTCGTGTTCAGTTTCTGGGGAGTGCTTCTCGCTCCGCCGCTCCTCGCGGTGTTCTATGCGTACCGCGCGCACGCGCAAAACCGCCCGCCTGTTTCTTGAAGTAAAGCGCGGCGAAAAAAATTAGGAGGCGGCTCTGGTCGAACCGCCTCCGACGTCCCTGGGGTGTGAGATCCCGCCCGCCGCCTGGGGAGACGGCCAGCGGATTTCACAACTGGGGATGCAAACCCGTTGCCTGGAAAAAAGTTGCGGGAGAATTTGCGCGCGCCACATACAATATCGAAGGCGGGAGAAGCCGTCCATTCGCACCCGATCCAAGGCATGAAGCAGCCGGCTGCATGAAACAAAAACAAAAAAACCCACCAGTCCCGGACCGCGCGCCAGAAGTCACCGAAAGCGAACTGCTGGCGTATCTCGCGAAAGCTAATCGTCCTGAAAGCATACGCGAAATGGCGAGCGCGATGGGCCTGCGGCATTGGGGCCGGCGAGCGCTGCCGAAGCTCCTCGCAAAGCTCAGGCGCCGCGGCGACGTCGAAGAACAGCATGGCCGCTATCGTCTAACCGGACATCGTCCCGAACACGCGGCAGCGTCCCCGGCTGGCCAGCGCGGTGCCCAGCCAGCGCAACGAACATCTTCGCGCGCGCCCGAAGCGAGTGGCCGCGAAGCCGCGCGCCCCGTCAAACAAGATCCAAATCTGATCGCCGGCCGCCTGGTCGCGCATCGCGACGGCTACGGCTTCGTTGTCCCCGACCGACCAGTAAAAGGAATGGACGGCGACCTGTTCATCAACCCGAACAGTATGGGCGACGCGATGCACGGCGATCGTGTGGAAGCGCGCCTCGTGCGGCGCCATTCCGACGGGCGCTTCGAAGGCCGCATCGAAAAAATCACGGCGCGCGCCCATCCTACCGTCGTTGGCCTCTTCCGCTACGGTCCCCATGGCAACGTCGTGCTGCCCTACGAGACACGCCTCGCCCATGAAATTATCATTCCGCCCGGCGCGGAGCTGACACCGGAATTGCAGGAAAAGCTTCAGCCGAAGGGTGGCGAGCTGCCGCGCGCCACCAAGCGCCTGCGCCTTCCCGAGCTTGATGGCGCGGTCGTGAACGTCGAAATCACGCGCTATCCTCGCGGCGGCGTCGCGCCCGCGGGACGCGTCGTCGAAATTCTCGGCCGTCCCGGTGAAATGGGCGTGGATGTTGAGATCGTCATTCGCAAGCATCATCTCCCGCATCTGTTCGCTCCGGAGGTTCTGGCGCAAGCTCGCGAAATTTCCCAGCAAGTGAGCGAGGACGACATTCGCGGGCGCCGCGATTTTCGCGATTTGCCCATCGTCACCATTGATGGCGAAACGGCGAAAGATTTCGACGACGCCGTGTATGTCGCGTCGCGTGCCGGCGGAGGTTACGAGCTGCAAGTCCACATCGCCGACGTGGCGCATTATGTTCGCCGCGGTTCTGAGCTTGACCGCGAAGCGCGCCTACGCGGCACCTCGGTTTATTTTCCGAATCGCGCCGTGCCCATGCTCCCCGAGGAACTTTCGAACGGCATTTGCTCGCTGAACCCGCATGTCGATCGCCTGGTGATGAGCGCCATTCTGCAACTCGACAAAACCGGCAAAGTCCTCAAGGCTGAATTCACACCCGGAGTGATCCGCTCCGCCGAACGCATGACGTATACAAACGTGCACAAAATACTCGAAGGCGACCGCGAGATGACCGAGCGGTACGCGCCGCTCGTCGGCGAATTCCAGCGCATGAAAGAGCTGGCCCTTGCTCTGAACGCCCGGCGAACGGCACGCGGCTCAATCGATTTCGACTTGCCGGAAGCCATAATCGAATTCGACGATGCGGGACGCATGATCGGAATCGTCCGCAGCGTTCGCAACTTCGCCCATCGAATCATCGAGGAGTTCATGCTCGCGGCGAACGAAGCGGTCGCCGGCTATCTCGAACACCGCGGTATCTCCTCCCTCCATCGCGTTCACGAGAAGCCCGACCCCCAAAAAGTTTTGGAATTCGAGGAGCTCGCCCGCGCCTTCGGCTATTCCATGGGCGTCGAGGATTTGTCGGAGCGCCGAATCGCCGTGCGCCACGGGCAAGTGCGGCCCGCGGGTCGCGAACGCCATGGCCGCGCCAGAACCATGGAAGTCACGCTGCCCGGCGCTGACTTCGACATTCGCCCGCAGCATTATCAGCGGCTCACCCAGAAGCTCGCCGGCAAACCCGAGGAGCGCATTCTCTCCTATTTAATGTTGCGCTCGCTTAAGCAGGCGCGCTATGCAGCCCAACCGCTCGGCCATTTCGCGCTCGCCGCGGACGAATACACGCATTTCACTTCGCCCATTCGCCGGTATCCTGACCTCATCGTCCATCGCATTTTGAAATGGGCGCTCGAAAATCCGTCCGCCTCCAAAGGGTCTTATCGCCTTGCCGAGCTGGAGGAAATTGCCGTGGAAACGTCCGAGGCCGAGCGCCGCGCCGAGGCCGCCGAACGCGAATTGATGGAGTGGAAAACGGCTCAGTACATGGAAAGCCATCTGGGCGAGGAATATGACGCGCTTATCATTTCCGTGCAGAAATTCGGCTTCTTCGTCGAATTATTCGACGTTTTTGTCGAGGGCTTGGTGGCGGTCGACCGTCTGGAAGAAACGCTCGGCCAGCGCTTTCAATTTCGTGAAAGCGATCACGCCATCGTCAGCGAATCCTATCGCGCTCGCAAAGGCCGCGATTCCCGCCGGGAGTTTCATCTGGGCGACCGAGTGCGAGTGCGCGCCGAACGCATAGACCCATTTCGTCATCGAGTCGAATTCAGCGTGATTGAGGCGTTGCAGCCACGTTCCTAGCTCGATTTCCACATTCACACCCCTCGTACTATTGACGCGCACGCGCTCGCACTTTAGGCTGTGTTTATGTCCGCGTTTACGTCACTTCTGGGTCAACGGGTGGAAGTCAATTACCGCGCTGGCGAGGTCCAGATGACTGTGACCGGCAAGCTTTCCTTGGATTCCGGGCAGCTCATCCGCGTCGAGGATCGGTTCTCGCAAACCGGCCGCGAAAAGACGGTGCGCATCGAGATTCCGTATTCAGCCATTGTTCGCGTTCGGGAAATTGTCCTCGAAGCCGCCCTCTAGTGTTGTGCCGCACAAATTCGCTGCGATTGTTTTTAGGGGGTCGGAGCTTCAACTCCGACATAAATGCCGCGGTGTCAAGGGGCTTCAGCCCCTGAAGTTGGGAATACTATTGGCGGTTATTTCTAAGACAGCACACTAGCGCCTTATAATTTCCTCGTCCGCTGCCTTCTCTGTCCCGACCTTTCAGACTTCACTCCGCAAGAATTCTGGTTTATTCCCGCGTCGTCCCCCGCTATATTCGTGCTGAGCAGGAGGATGGCATGAAGCCGAAGGTGGGACTGATTGGTCTGGGTTTGATGGGTTTGCCGATGGGCCGGAATTTTCTGAAAGCGGGATTTCCGCTCACGGTGTGGAATCGTACGCGCGAGAAAACCGAAAAATTGTCAACAGACGGCGCGCAAGCCGCGAATTCACCTCGCGAAGTTGCCGCGGAATCGGACGTCACATTCACAATCGTCAGCGACCCTCCTGCTCTCGAGCAGGTTCTCTGGGGCGAACAGGGCGCGCTTGCGGGATTGCGCAAAGGAAGCGTGCTGATCGACTCCAGCACCGTCTCGCCCGCGCTCGCTCGGCGGATTTCGAAGGCCTGCGACCAGCGCGGCGCGGATTTCCTCGACGCGCCGGTGACCGGGGGAACCTGGGGCGCGGAAAAGGCTGAACTAATATTCATGGTTGGCGGCAAGAAAGAAGTGCTCGCGCGCGTCGAGCCTGTGCTTCAGGCCGTCGGCAAACGATTTTTTCTGCTCGGGCCAAACGGCTCAGGCCAAACCGTAAAGCTTGCCATGAATTTGATTTTAGCCCTCGAAGTTCAGGCCCTCGCCGAAGGGTTGGAGCTGGTAACGCGCGCAGGCGTCGCGGGCGAATGCTTGATCGAAGTGCTGCAATCGAGCATGGGGCGAGCGCCGCTGCTCGACGTGAAAGCGCCCATCATGCTGAAGCGCGATTTCACGCCTAGTTTTCCGTTGCGTCTTATGCTGAAGGATATTGGCCTCGCAATGGCGCTCGCCAAAGAAAATGGCGTCCATCTCCCCGCGGGAGCCGCGGCGCACGAAGCCTATTCCGCGGTCAAAGCCGCCGCAAAAACGGACGTCGACTACGCCGCCATCGCCAATTACTGGCAGAAGCCCTAGTATCGAGTTTTTGCGCGGAGCAAGAAAAAGCTTACTTACGGCGTCGCATTCGGCGCGAAATAGCTCAGCGGCAAATCGCGTGAAGTTCGCAAGCCCGCGGGCGCCGCGAGAATCTCAGGAATGGCATTCACCGCAACAGCCGCCGTGGCGATGTCGCCATGCGTTCCGCCGGGAATAATCAAGGAGATATTCGGCTCGCCCGCGAGCGTAATCGTGTCCGCGGGATCCTTCGCGCCCACGTACATCTTCAGCTCCATGAATATTTTTTCCGCGCCGCCAATCGTTCCGCGCGCGATTTGGTGAACGCCCGCCACCTGCCCGGCCTCGACCTCAAGAAATTCCGTCTTTACGCGCTCTTCCGCAATCACCGGCTCGATTGTCTCGGCGATGTGATCGACCGCGAAGCCCAGCGCGTCCGCGACCATCGCCACCGACTCCGGCAGGCCGTGATGCTTGATGACGCCCGCGGCCACGCGCTCGCGAAATTCCTGCGGAGTCATTCCCGCGCCGATTTTTTTCTGCAACGGCAGGCGCCGCTTCGACGCATCCACGATTCTCACGGCGCGCACGGAATCGACGCGCTGCGCCACGGCGGCCAGCGTCAGCACCATTTTGTCCATCACGAATCCTGGATTCACGCCCGTGCCCACCAGCGCCACGCCTTCTTCTTTTGCAGCGGCGTCGAGTCTTGCGGCAAGCTCGGGATGCTTGCGAAACGGATATGCGAGTTCTTCGCACGTCGAGACCACGCAGCAGCCCGCTTCCAAACACGCAAGCAGCTGCGAAGTCACGTCCTTCAGATGAGACGCCGTGCAGTGCATCACCACGTCCACCTGGCCCGCCAAAACCGGCGCCGCCTCCGCCGACACGAGGATTCCCCACGGTGCATCGGCAGCACCCACAACCTCGCCCAAATCGCGCCCCGCCTTTGCGGGATCGGAATCGATCGCGCCGGTAATCTCGATCGCATTTTTCTGGCGCATCAGCCGCGCCACGGAAGCGCCAATCGGACCCACTCCATATTGAACGATGCGAATCTTCTTCTTCGTCACACGTAGCTCCCATTCTTCGCCATTCGAGGAATGAATACCTTAATTCGTAACTGATGTGGACGCAAGGTGGAAACCAAGCGCGATAACTCGCCGGACAAGCCGCGCTTGTGACGCGCAGCAGCGAGCCCCATAATGAAGCTGGCCACGCCTGTTCGGACAAAGGTTTGACTCGCACGAGATGAATGCGCGCAAGAAAATACGCAACTGGCGAGGTGCGGCGCTGCGCATCGGCGGCAGCGCCCTCGCCCTGATTCTGTTGTTTCATTTTCTTCCCATGTCCGGCGTGTGGGCCACGCTGCGCCGGCTTCCCACGTATGTCTGGTTGCTCGTGCTCGTGGGCTACCTCGCCGCGCACGTCGCGGGGATTATCAAATGGCGCGTGATGGTCAATCTCGGCGGCGCGGAACTCAATTTCCGCCAGGCCGCGCGCTGTTATTCCTCCGGCCTATTCGGCACGCTCTTCTTACCGTCCATCGTGGGAGGCGACGTAGTCCGCGCGGGTCTCGCGCTGCGCGTGGGAAAAAGCAACGCTGGCGTGCTGCTCGGAAGTTTTCTCGCCCGGATGCTCGATTTTATTGCGCTCGCGCTGCTCGCGGCCCTCGGGATTGTGCTCGCGCCCAGCGCGCTCTCACCGCAAACCCGCCATGTATTCATGATTGCCGGCATCGCAATTGCCCTGCTGCTCGCGATTCTTGCGCCCGTCGTGTGGTGGTTTCCCGCAAGAAGAGTTTCCGTCCGCATGCGCCGGCGAATTGTGTATCTGCTCCGTGCGGGCCGCTCGATGCGTCAGCAGCCGCAATATGTTTTTGCCGCGCTGTGTCTGGCGCTCTTCGTTCAGGGCAGTTTCATCTGGCTGATGGCGCAGGTGGCCGGCGCGAGCGGACTTCGATTGCCGTTCCGTGCGTGGCTCTTCGCTTGGCCGCTCGCGAAGCTTTGCGCCGTCATTCCCATCACGCAAGGCGGAATCGGCATACGCGAAGCGGCTTTGGCTGTTTTGCTGGTTCCTTTCGGAGCGCCTCCGGCCGTGACGGTCGCGGTTGGGTTAGCTTGGGAATCAGTGGTCATTGTGGGAGGCTTGCTCGCGGGTCTTACGGCATTCCTGCTCGGCCGCTTCTCGATCACCGGCGCGTTGCCGGCGGCCACGCCAGAAACTGCACGCGAAACTTCATCGCTCCCGCGGCGTTAAAACTGCCCGATGCGCGAATCCTGCCGCAAACAGGCGCTTTCCGCGCGCTACAACCGGCGCTCAAAAAATAACGCGCCAGGAACAGGATTCGTTCGATAGGGCGCAATTTCCTCGAACCCCAACGAACGGTAGATCGCGATCGCTTTCGTCATCGAAGGCAGTGTGTCGAGCTGCATCCGCGCGTAGCCGATTTCTCGCGCTGAGTCAATCAGCGCATGGATCAACTCGCGGCCAAAGCCTTTTCCGCGGAACGCCGGGCGCACATAAAATCGCTTCATCTCGCACGTCTGCGCGTTGATTCGCCGCAGTGCGCCGCATCCTGCAATCTGCATATCATCGAACGCCAGAAACAGCCGTCCCCATGGACGTGCATATTCGCCGGGAAGTTGTGCCAATTCTTCCGTGAATCCCTGGAAGCAAAAACCAACTCCCACCGATTCGGAGTATTCGACAAAAAGCTCGCGTACCACGCCAATGGCTTCAGGGGATTCCGCGCTTTCGATTCGCATAGCGATAGCACCTCGTTCAGCATCATGCTAGCGAATTTCCCTCATCATCGTGAGCGGGCTGCCGATTCGGCGGTGCGCCTCAAAGAGACAATTTGGCCGGATCTATTTTCCAGGCTGCTTCCGCGCGTGACTCTTGGCCTTCGTCCGCCTGACCGCGATACCCTGAATCTCAAAATGCGCCCCAAAGAGAAACGGCCCGGCGCTTTTCACACGCCGAGCCGTCCACTTGTCGCAAGTTACAGATTCCCTAGTGCGCGTCCTTCGAATAATCCGGGAACGGAGGCACATGCGGCACGGGCAGAGGATTTTTCTTCAATTCCTCCATCGCCACGGCGACGGCCTTTTCGAGCTGCACGTCGTGCCCCTGTCGCCACGCCTTCGGATCGAGGATCACCGGCACGTCCGGCGGCACGCCGTGATTTTCCACGTCCCACGTCCCGTTCGGATTGAAGAACGCCACGCGCGGCGCCGTCACCGACCCGCCATCGATCAGTTGCGGATACCCGTAAATTCCCACCAGCCCGCCCCAGGTTTTCTCGCCCACCAGCGGGCCAAGCCCCGTGTGACGGAATCCCCACGGCATCCAATCCCCGCCAGAGCCTGAGAATTGATTAATGATCATCACCTTGGGACCAAAAATGGCGTCCAGCGGTGAAGTGAAAATCTGCCCCTGCCGCGTGTACCAGTAGCTGGTCAATTTTCGTTGCATGGTTTCAATAATGTAATTCGCAATCGACCCGCCCGTGTTGAACCGTTCGTCCATCACCGCCCCGGATTTGCCCACCTGCGCAAAATAGTAGCGGTTGAAGCTGGTGAATCCGCCGTCAGCGGTGTTGGGCAGATACACGTAGGCCAATTTCCCGCCGCTCAATTTGTCGACCGTGTTCATGTTGTGCGTGATCCAGTCGAGATGCCTCAGCTCCAATTCATTCGCGACGGGAACTACGGTAACCTCGCGCGACCCGGAGCCATCCGCATTCGGCCCGACCTTCAGCGTCACTTCTTTTTTGGCTTCATTCAAAAAGAAGCTGTAAATATTGTCCGAGCCGTGCAGCTCCCGCCCGTCCACCGCAAGGATATAATCGCCTGCCACGACGTTTACACCCGGTTGGGTCAGCGGCGCTTGCATCTCGGGATTCCAATTTTCTCCGCTATAAACGCGAGTGATGCGATACCGTCCGTTTTCGACCGCATAATCCGCGCCGAGCAATCCCACGGTGATTGGCGGAACGGTTGGAATCGCGCCGCCGCGCACGAACATGTGCCCCACGTTCAAATCGCTCAGCATCTGATTGAACAGGAAATTCAAATCCTCGCGGCTCGCGAGTCCCGGCAAATATTTCGCGTACTCGGCATCCTCCTTATCGAGGTTCAGCCCGTGGAAGTTCGGCGAATAGAAGAAGTCGCGTTCGATATGCCACACCTCGTGATACATCTGCTTCCATTCCGCCCGCGGATCCACCCACACTTTCATGTCGCTCATCTTCAGCACGCCCTCGCCGGGCTTCACGGGCGCGGCCGTGGGCGCGATTCCCCAGTGCGGTCCCTGGCGATACAGCAGCTTTTCGCCGTTGAACGACACGTCGAACTCCTGCACGCCGGAAATAATCGGGAAGCTCTTGCGAGTTTTCATGTCGAACCGCGTGATGATCACTCCCGGCGGCATGCCAAATACTCCACCGCCCCCGCCCGCCGGCAATTCGGCCAAAAACAGTTGGCCCGTCTTGCCGGGCTCAATTCCCACGTAATTGCGCGCGGGGACGGGAAGAGCCAGAATCCGCTGGTCGATATTTTTGAAGTTGATGGTGACCTTCGGCGTTTCTTCCTTCTTCGCTTTTTCGGCCGCGTTCTTTTGCTCCGGCGTTTTTTGCGCTTTCTCCTCATCGCTCAGCGGAGCAAGCGGCGACGGCAAGTTCTTGGCCAGCACGGCGACGTAAACGCTGCGCGTCACGGTGTGATCGTAGCTCGACATATCGAGCCATGCTGTCGTCGGGCCGGCGTTCGTGCTCGCGGTGAAGTACAGATATTTTCCGTTCTTGTCCCACACCGCGTTGCGCGCATCGCTCATCCCGTCGGTGATTTGCGTGCTCTTGCCGGTCTGGATCGAATACACAAACACCGCGCGCATGTGATTTTCAAGCAGCTTCGTGTACGCCACCCATTCGCTGTCGGGTGACCATGACGGATCGAGCGTTCGCTCCGGCGTTTCAAACACGTCGGAATCGATTTTCACCGGCTTGCCCTTGTCGAGGTCCACGTACCACACGTTCAATCGTTTATCGGTGTACGCAATTTTCTTGCTGTCCGGCGACCATGCCGGATCGTAAAAATACGAGGGCGGGTTCCCCAGATCGATTTTCTTTACCGCGCCCATGCCCTTCTGGTTCTTGATGTGCAGCGCGTACTCGCCCGATTCGTCCGAAAAATACGCAATCGAGTTCCCGTCGGGCGACCACGCCGGCGTGCGGTCCGCCACGCCCGGCGAATTCGTGATGTTGCGCACGTCGCCATGCTTTTCCGGAACGGTCAGAATTTCGCCGTGCGCCTCGAAAACGGCGCGCATGCCGGTCGGCGAAATCCCCGCCGAAAGAATATGTTTCTCCACGCTGTCGAAATGCGGCATCACTTGCGGAAAATCTCCCGTCACGTGGATCGTGACGGCATGTTCGTGATGGCTCGCGAGATCGTATACGTGAATCACGCCGAATTGCGAATACACAATCGCGTCCGGCCCCGCGGATGCCTGCTTGATTGGCATTCCGTCATTCGGGATTACCTGCGTCTCTTTTTTCGTCGCCGGGTCGTATTCGTACAGCGTGAACGGCCCCTTTTCATCCGAAAGGAAATAAATTTTGTTCCGCACCCACATGGGATCGAATTCGTTCCAATCGCCGCGCGGAATTTCCTGGTAACTGGAATCCGACAGCTTCGCAATCCAGATTTTCGATTCCGTGCCTCCGCGATAGTGCGACCATGTGCCCCACGGAAACGCCACCGGCCGGTACGCGATCTCGCTTCCGTCGGAGGAATACGAGCCTTCATATGCCAGCGGGAATGGCAGCTTCGTGGCCAGCCCGCCCGTCACCGGAACCGTGTATAGCTCAGCCACGCCGTTCGCGAATGCGTCGCGGTTCGAATTAAACAGCACGCTCTTGCCGTCCGGTGTCCAGCCCGCCACCAAATCCGGCGCCGGATGGTACGTCAGCCGCTTCGGCACGCCGCCGTCGGCGGAAACGACGTACACATCCGTGTTGCCGCCGTACTGGCCCGAAAACGCGATCCATCTCCCGTCCGGCGAAAAATACGGATTCGATTGAATTCCGATTCCCGTCGTCAGCCGAATCGCGTCGCCGCCGTTCCGGCTCACGCTCCACAATTCACCGCCGTAAACGAAAACGATCTGCGTCTTGCTGATCGCCGGTTGCTGCAATAGCAGAGGCGCGGACGCCGGTTGCTGCAATAGCAGAGGCGCGGACGCCGGCTGCGCGTAACACACCGCCGCCAGTACAAAGACACACAGGGCTATGACTGCCTTCCTCATCGATGATTCTCCTTTGCGGGACTTCCCTGTCTGATACGCGAGCGCGCTGAAAAAGTTCCACACCGGCGCGCATGCAGTGACAATCGGAATCCGTCCCGTTTCGAATGAATCGGGAGTATATCCCCACCCAACAAACGATGTCCACGGCAGAACGGCTGGCCGCACCTGCTTTCGAGATTGTATTCCTGGCGGTATACAAAAAAACTCGGCGCGCGAAAAACGATAAAGGCGCGGCGGCGGAAGTTGTGCCAAAATGTCGCTCGCTTGCGGGTGGGCCAGAAGAGTCCGTGTGGTAACCTCGGTTTTGTCGGGGCACGGCTTCACAGCTTGCTGAAAAACTCTACTCGTTGTCATTCCGACGAGCAACTGCGAGGAGGAATCTGCTTTTTCCTTGGGGCTTTGTGAACCGTGGTTCCCTCGCAGCGGCAGAAATGACAGCCAAGAGCACTTTTTCCGTAAACTGTTCAGCCGTGCCGCAAACGCCCCGAAATCAATGCGGCTTTCAGCCGCTGAGGTCCGTCGTTGTGAGTCGACACACAGGCTCAGAAGGAGACCAGGAGGAAATATGGGCAGCCGGCGTGGACTCGGCATTTTAGTTTTGGTCGTTTGCGTTGCTTTGGCGATTTATTTTGGCATGCACTATGGTGTCCGGCGGCGGCAGCCTCGCGTGAACGTGCCGCAAATCCCGTCGCTCGAAAGCCGCCAAGTGCTCCCCACCGGAATGACCATCACTCCCATGGCCGCGCCGGGCGCGTTTTTTGTGCCGCTCAATCCGGATTTGCCCGGCCTGCCCTCCTTCGTGGCCGGACAGCCCGTGACCACCGCCGTGAGTCCCGACGGAACGACGCTGCTTGTGCTCACGAGCGGATACAACCGCATGGACAATGCCTCCGGCCACAAGATCAAGAAAGATTCGAACGAATACGTTTTCATTTTCGACATTTCCCAGCAGCAACCGCGCAAGTTGCAAGTGCTGCAGGTGCCGAACACGTTTGACGGCATCGCCTGGAACCCCGATGGCGCGCAGTTTTACGTTTCGGGCGGCGTCGACGACAATGTGCACACTTTCGCCAGCCGGAATGGGCGCTGGGCGGAAACAGGTTCGCCCATCGCGTTGAAGCATGGCAAAGGATTGGGGATCCATGTGAAACCCGAGGCCGCCGGTGTGGCCGTCACGGCGGACGGAAAGCGATTGCTCGTTGCGAATTTTGAAAACGATTCCGTAAGCATGATCGATCTTGCGGCGCGGAAAAAGATTGCGGAACTTGACTTGCGCCCCGGAAAAATTAACCCGCAACAAGCGGGAATGCCCGGCGGGGAATTCCCCTTCTGGATTGTGATAAAGGGAAACGACACGGCGTATGTATCGAGTCCGCGCGACCGGCAGATTGTGGTGCTGGATATCTCCGGCGAGCCGAAGGTCAAAGCGCGGATTGCGGTCCCCGGCGAGCCGACGAAGATGATTTTGGACCGCGAGCAAAATTATTTGTACGCGGCGCTGCCGAGCGATGACATGGTGGTGGTGATTCGTACGAATGGGAATGACTTGCTTGGGAGAATCAGCACCACGGCGCCGCGAGCGACTTTCTCGAATCCGGCGCGGCTGATGGGAAGCAATCCGAACAGCTTGGCTCTTTCGCCGGATGAGAAAGAGCTTTATGTGACCAACGGCGGAGCGAATTCGATTGCGGTTATAAACCTGTACGGAATCGGCAGCGATCTGACTTTGACGCCCGTTAAAAACGCGGTAACCGGGCTGATTCCCACGGGGTGGTATCCCAGTTCCGTGAGCGCAAGCCGCGATGGAAAGACGCTGTACGTGGTCACCAGCAAAAGCATTCCCGGACCGAATGCCGCAGGTTGCCGCAACACGCCTTCGACTGCTCACAAAGCTCTCAACAACTGCCGCGCGCAAAACGAGTACATTCTGCAACTCAACAAGGGCGGATTTGAGGTGATTCCCACTCCGCAAAAAAACGAACTCGCGTCCCTCACGAAGCAGGTGGCGGCGAACGATCATTACGTGAGCGATGCCCAGCACGCGGCCGACAATCGGAAGATGGCGTTTTTGCGAGCGCACATCAAGCATGTGATCTACATCATCAAGGAAAATCGCACCTACGATCAGGTGCTCGGCGACTTGCCCGAAGGCAACGGCGATCCGCATTTGACGATGCTCCCGCAGCCGATCAGCCCGAATCATCATCGGCTCGCGCAACAATTTGTGGATCTCGATAATTTTTATTGCAGCGGAGACGTCAGCGGCGAGGGCTGGAATTGGTCCACGGCGGCGCGCGCATCGCAAATGGTCGAAAATATTTATCCCATCAACTACGCGGGCCGCGGCATGACGTATGACTTTGAAGGCGACAACCGCAACATCAACGTGGGATTCGCGACGCTCGCCGACCGCCGCGCCGCCAACCCCAAAACCCCGAACGACAAAGACCTTTTGCCGGGAACGGCGGATCTGGACGCGCCCGACGGCCCTGGAGGCGATGCCGGGACCGGTTATTTGTGGGACGCGGCCCTGCGCGCGAAATTGACGCTGCGCAATTACGGTTTTTTCCTGGACCTCGAGCGCTATGCCGCGCGGTCCGGCAAGGGTGATCCGATTCCGCTGCTTCGCGATCCATACGCGTCGAAGACGCAGGTGGCATTTGCGGACAAGCCGGCGCTGATGAAAATTACCGATCCTTATTTCCGCGGCTTCGATTTGAAATTTCCCGATTACTGGCGCTACACGGAATGGCGTCGCGAATTTCAGGGCTATGTCGCCGGCGGCAACCTGCCGAATCTCGAGCTGGTGCGGCTGGGACGCGATCATTTTGGCGAATTCGCCGGCGCCATCGACGGAACGGGCACCGTGGAAACGGAAATGGCGGACAACGATTACGCGATCGGCAAATTGATCGAGCAGGTTGCGAAGAGTCCGTTCGCCAGCAGCACCGTGATTTTCATCGTGGAAGACGACGCGCAGAACGGCCCGGATCACGTGGATGCGCATCGCAGCGTCGCGTTGATCGCGGGAGCGTACGTGAAGCAGGGTGCCGTGATTTCCACTCACTACACCACCGTCAACATGCTCCGCACCATCGAGGAAATTCTCGGCATGGGGCCGATGGGAATCAACGATGACGTGCTCGACCCGATGGCGGATGTGTTCACCACGAAAGCGCGCCCGTGGAGTTACACGGCGATCGTTCCGCAAATTTTGCGCACCACGAAATTGCCGCTGCCTCAAGCGGCCTCGGCGGCAAATGCGGGAGTGACAAACGCCGCATCGCCGGAAGAGCTTTCCGCGTTCGCGAAACCACGCCACGATGCCGCGTATTGGGCCGCGAAGACGCGAGGATTCGATTTCAGCATCGAAGATCATATTAATTCGGCACAGTTCAATCGCATTTTGTGGAAAGGACTGATGGGCGCGAAAGTTCCGTATCCGAAGGTGCGCGATGGCCGCGACTTGCGGCGGAATCGCGGAGCTTTGTTGCGGAAAGCCGAAGAGGAATCCGAGCGCGAATCGAAAATCACCGCGGGAAGTTCGCAAGATGATGCGAAGCGCGCGTCGCGGTAGCATGAATCGCTTTGTGATAATCTCGGCGGCAAGGACGGGATGCGCGATATGAAACCGGCAAAACTGATAGTAATTTTGTGTTTCGCGGCGGCTCTGGTCGCGCTGTGCGTGGCTCCGCAACACGCGCGAGCGGCGCGCACGCAATCGAGCTTGCTCGATGTGAGCCAGCTTTTCACCAAGATGGACGTGATGATCCCCATGCGCGACGGCGTTCATTTGCATACGGAAATTTATGTGCCCAAAAATTCGAACGGCCCGCTCCCGTTCCTGATCACGCGCACGCCCTATGGAACCAACGACGACGCGAAGGGTTACAGCAGGATTTTCAACATCTATCAGGAGATGATTCCGGACGGCTATATTTTCGTGATGCAGGATATTCGCGGGCGGTACAAATCGGAGGGGAAATTCGTGATGCAGCGCCCGCCGCGCGACCGGCACGACCCGAAATCCATCGATGAAGGTACGGACACCTACGACACAATCGACTGGCTCGTTAAGAATGTGCCAAATAATAATGGCCGCGCGGGACTGCTCGGGATTTCCTATGGCGGCTGGCTCACGACCATGGCGCTGCTTGAACCGCATCCCGCGCTCAAGGCTGTTTCCGAGCAAGCGTCTCCCGCGGATATGTTTCTCGGAGACGATTTTCATCACAATGGCGCGTTCCGGCTGAGCTATGGCTTCGAGTATGCGGCCATGATGGAAACGGGGAAAACGAACTTCATTTTCCACTTCGACAAATACGACACCTTCGAATGGTATCTGGCGCTGGGACCCCTCGGAAATGTGGATCGCAATTACCTGCACGGGCAACTTCCCACGTGGGAAGATTTCGTCAATCATCCGAACTACGACAGCTTCTGGCGGAAGCAAGCCTTCTACCCGTATCTGAAAAATATGCGCTTGACGGTGCCGGACCTGAACGTCGCGGGCTGGTGGGATCAGGAGGATTTCTACGGCCCGGTGAAAATTTACGAAACGCTCGAAAAGCACGACACGAATCATTTGAACTATTTGGTTGTGGGGCCGTGGAATCACGGCGGATGGTCGCACGGCGATGGAAGCAGCCTGGGCCGCGTGCAGTTCGGCAGCGCGACCGCCAAATATTTTCGCGCGAATGTGCAGGCGAAATGGTTCGCGTACTGGCTGAAAGGAAAAGGCAGCCTGCCTTTTCAGAAGGCGCTGACGTTCCAGACAGGCTCGAATAAATGGGTGCCGTTTGACGCGTGGCCGCCCAAAACAAACGTGACCGCGAAAAAACTTTATTTCCGAAGCGGTGGCGGGCTGTCATTTGATCCGCCGCGGCAAACCGGAGTGAAAGCGTTCGACAGCTACATTTCCGATCCCGCGCATCCGGTGCCCTACCGCCATCGTCCCATCGAGGAAACGTACGGACCGGGCAGCCATTGGTACACATGGCTGGTGCAGGATCAGCGCTTCGTCGATTCGCGTCCGGACACGGTGAGCTGGTCGACGGGCGCGCTGGATCATGATGTTTGCGTCGCGGGCGATATTGTGGCGCATCTTTACGCTTCGACGACGGGCAGCGACAGCGACTGGGTGGCCAAGCTGATCGACGTGTATCCCGAGAACTACACGGCCGAACCTTCCATGGGCGGCTATGAGCTGATGATCGCGGATGAAGTTTTCCGCGGGCGCTTCCGCGATAGCTTCGAGAAACCGGAAGCAATCGTGCCGAATCAAGTGACGCCGTACACGATTGACCTGCACACGAACGATCATTGCTTCCTGACGGGGCATCGCATCATGGTGCAGGTGCAAAGCACGTGGTTCCCGATCATCGACCGCAACCCGCAGAAATTCGTGCCGAATATTTTTAAGGCGTCGGCGAGCGATTACATCAAGACCACGCAAAAGATTTATCGTTCCAGGCAATATCCCTCCAGTGTGGAAGTGCCCGTGCTGAATCAGTAGCGCAGGAATTTGGCGCGGGTTTCGTTTCGTGTCCGCGAAAATACGCGGCGAGGAGAAAAACGTGAACGGAAGAGTGGATGTGGGCATGGTGACGACGGCGTACGAGCTTCCGGGCTATCGCGTGGCGCGAACTCTGGGGCTGGTGCGCGGGATCATTGTGCGTTCGCGAAGCATTTTTGGAAATATCGGCGCGTCGTTGCAGACGATCGTGGGCGGAAATATCACGCTCTTCACGGACATGTGCGAAAAGACGCGCGAGGACGCGCTCGAATTGCTGATGGAGCACGCCGCGGAGCGCGGCGGAAACGCCATCATCGGCGTGCGCTACGATGCGAATGAAGTGATGCAGGGAGTCACGGAAGTCCTCGCGTACGGCACGGCGGTAGTGGTGGAACGCGCGACGTAAGAGGACGTTTATTTGATTTGAGCCGCGATTTTGATATAGCGATTTATTGTCGATTAGAATCATCGCCGCGCCTGTGTTTTCAATAAGTTAGGAGCAATTCTAATCGCGGCATTGTCGATTAGAAATGCTGTCACGACACTCTCCCGGAAATTGATGGTGAGGAATTCTGAGGGCGGCACGAGTTGGCCGGGAGCGGCATGCCTTCAATAACTTCGACAACTTCGTCGCATGGTTTCGCCGCGTTCGACTGGGGAGGGGGAGCGGCGATGCCGCGCGGGCCGCTGGAGTAGTGAATGACGCGGCTGGCAGGCTCGACCCACTCGCCCGAGTCGTTGAGACACGCGTAGGCGCGGATCGCTTGAATTACGTCCGAGGCGCGGACTTCCACTTCGTCGGAACGTTCGATAATTTTTTCCAAAGGAGAACGAAGATCCTGGCGGCGCTGTTCATAGAGGCCGGTGGCGTGGGCGTGACGATAAATCGAGCGCCAGTCAGGGAGTTTGAATTTACGAGTGATGATGTGCGGACTCTGCCAGTAGAGGAAAGCCGCTTCGATGGCGTCGCAGTCACGGTGGCGACAGATGACGCATTTGCGGCTGTGGCGTTCGAGGGCGGAGGCGCGGTCGGGCGGGGAGATTTTTCTCGGGACGGGCGCGAGGGGGATTGATGATTTGGATTTTCTGGTTTTTGGCGACATGAATTTTTCTCTCCTTCTGAAATTTTTCCTTTGTACCGCGGCAAAGTCGCGGCTTTAGCCAGGTCGATTCGCGACGCGCGGGCGGGTCTAAAGAGCCGCCCTACGAGCCAGCGGCAAAGTCCAACAACATCGGGTCAGCCCCGGCCAAAAGTGTCGGGACCCTTCGCTACGCTCAGGGCATGCCTGAGCTACAACAACACAGGGCGCCGCCGCGACGACTGCGAAACAAAAAATCGTCCGCGGCACCCTGCCGGGACGATCTGGTAATAAGTCCAATTGCTGCGGAGCTTATGCGCTCCCGTGAATCCCGGGGAGGCACGCGGCTTATCCCGAGGGCCAAAGCCCACGGAAGTACCGTAGCATAGTAGTAACCAGAATGTCAAGCATCTTTTTGGAACAGCAAAATTAATGCAGTGGCGAGTGGCGAGTTGAAGGCGAGTACATCGCGCGGATAAAGCGCGCGAAAGGAAATGAACCATCGAAGTACGGCGTTATGTCGCGGCTGCCCTTCACTTCGTTCAGGGTGAAAAGCCGCGACCCACAGAACTTTCGGACTTTTTCAACAAGCTGTAAAGGAAATGCAGATTCCTCCTCGCGGTTGCTCGTCGGAATGACAGTGGGTGGAGTTTTTAGTGTACCGTCCTGGAAGTAATTTCGTATGTCAGAGCAAACAAGCAGCGCACCTACAAGAGCGCACCGGCTGAAGCCTGGGCCACGGGCGGCGTAAAGCCGCCCCTACAAAACCGGAAGAACAGCGACGAACCTGCGGATTACGTATCGGGAGGCGCACAGGGTGTGCCACGTCAGGGTTTTGGGGTGGGGCGGGTCATCAGGGCGATGAAGGCGCGGTAGAACTTGGCGGTGTCGAGGTCGGCGTTGACGGTGACGAGATGTTCGCCCAGGCCGGGATTGTTGCCGGGGGGCCAGGCGAGGGTGTCGCCGTAACTTGCGCCGTGGTCTATGGAGACATCGAGGTAAAGTTTTTCGGTGCTGGTGATGATGGAGGGATCAAGCCAGGCGATGGCGGCGAGTTCGTCCCACATGTATTCCGGGTCGCCATATTTGGCGACGTACTGGGCGACGGGCGTTTTCGTCTCTCCGATTTCGGCGAGCATTTCTTTTGTGAGGCGCGTCTTGATGGAAATGTCCACGGGCGTGTCGACGATGCGCGCCCAGTGCGCGTGCAAAACGGCGTGGGTGGCTTCCGGGTCCATCCAGAAATTGAATTCGCGGCGCGGACTGAGGCGAAATTCGGGGTCGTTGGTTTGCGGATTGATGCTGCCGCCCATGACGACGAGTTCCTTGGCGAGGGCGGCGAAATGCGGGTCGATGGTGATGGCGAGGGCAAGATCCGTCAGCGGGCCGGCGGCGACGATGGTCACTTGATGCGGATAGCGATGGACCATGCGGATCAGGAAGTGCGCGGCGTCTTCGTTCGCGGGCTTGGTGGTGGGCGCGCCTTCGACGAGCGGCGGAATTTCGTATGGGCCGTGAGTTTTGCCGGGAGGCCAGTTCCACGCGCCCTGATAGACGACTTTGCCGTAGAGCGTTTCCCAGCGGGCGATGAATTGCTTGCTGTTGTCGAGCGGGAAAACCGCGCCGGGCACGACGGGAATATCCGTGCGGCCGATGATTTCGAGCATGCGCAGGGTGTGGGCGACTTCTTCGTCGCGCCATTGGTCGCCGGTGACGACGGTGATGCCGAGGACGTCGGTTTGCGGGGATTGAATCAGGGCGAGGATGGATTGTTCGTCGGTGGTGGCGGGGCCGCGCGCGTCCTGGTCAATTATTATTTTTCGTTTTTCCCGCGCGTGCGCGGGAGCGGCAATCGCCGCCGTTACGAAGAGCAGAAAAATTGCGCGTGCGAATCGCATTGTCATCCTCATTGTTGGCTGCCACTATCCCACAAATATTTGGGCCGCGTGCAAGCCTGAGGAAAATGCAGATTCCCTGCCTGCGGCAGGCAGGTTCGTCGGCATTGCTCCTCGGAATGACAGCGAACGTTTTGCGAAAAATTGCGGGGAGAAAAGCGGATCGCGCGCCCAATGAATTTCCGCCTCATGGTGCGCGCTATTTTACGCCTCGGATTTCTTTTGGAGCAACGAAAAGAATACGGGCATGAGCAGCAGGGTGATGAATGTGGAAAGCAGCAGTCCGCCGATGACGGCGAGCGCGAGCGGTTTTTGCAATTCCGCTCCGGCACCGAGGCCAAGCGCCAGCGGCAAGAGGCCGAAAAGCGTGGCGAGCGTGGTCATCAAGATGGGGCGGATGCGGATTTTGCCGGCCTCGACGAGGGCTTCGGACAGCGGCATTTTTTCCTCTTCCCAAAGCTTGTAGACATATTCGAAGAGGATGATGCCGTTTTTGACGACCAGACCGACCATGAGAATGATGCCCATGAATGAGGAGACGTTTAACGCCGTGCCAGTTACGAGGAGCATGGCGAACACGCCGACGAGCGACAGCGGCGCGGCCGAAATAATGATCAGGGCTGGCGCGAAGGAACGGAATTGAACGACAAGTACGATGAAGATCGCGCCGAGGGCCAGAAACAGCACGAACAGCAAGTCGTGAAACGCAGCCTGCTGGCTTTCGTATTGGCCGCCCAATTCGTAGGTGTAGCCGACGGGAAGCTGCACATGGCTCATAACGGTCTTCACGTCGTTCATGACGCTGCCCAAGTCACGATTTTCGAGCTGCCCGGTCATGGCGATCATCAAGCGCTGATTTTCGCGCTCGAGCGCGCTTTCCCCCTGAGCGTGGGTGATGCGCGCAACCGAGGAAAGCGGGATGATCTTTTTTGACGGCGTGAGGATGGGGAACTGGAGGATATCGTTGTAATTCATGCGGAAGGAGTTGGGGAAGCGCACGCGGATGGGAACAGTGCGGTCCGATTCGCGCAATTCAGTTTTCGTGACCCCCAGCAAGCCGGAACTGACTTGCTGTGAGATGTCCGCCGGCGTCATTCCGAGACGGCCGGCCGCGCCCTGGTCGATATCAAACAAGATTTCGGGATTGCCTTTCTCGATGGATTTGAAATCGACCAGGCCGGGAACGGCTTTGAGCTTGGGCGCAATCTGGCCGACGAGTTTTTCGAGTTCGTCGATATTATCGCCGTACAGTTTCACTTCCACAGGCTCGCGAGTGCCTTGCAAGTCGCCGAGCATGTCCTGAAGAATTTGCGAGAACTCGACTTTCACGCCGGGGATATTATGCTCGATTTGCGCGCGGAGGTCGTCCATGACGGCGTTGATGTCGCGGCGCTGGGAGGCCGGCTTCAGCTTCACGGTGAGGTCGCCGGTATTTTGCTCGGTGACGTACAAACCGTTCTCGGCGCCCGTACGGCGGGAAAACGCCTGGGTTTCCGGCATGGCGGCGACGCGCTGCTCGATTTTTTGCAGGATTTTATTTGTTTCCTCGAGGGAAGTGCCGGGCGGAGTGCGGTAATCGAGGATGTAGCCGCCTTCGTCCATTTCGGGCAAAAAGCCGGTGCCCAAATGCGTGTAGAGAAGGCCTGCCGCGACGACGCAGCTCAAGGCAATCACGGCGACGATCAGGCGGTGCCCCAAGGACCAGCGCACGGCCCTTTCGTAACCGGCAAGCACCGGCTTCATTACCTTCGAAGAGCTGGGGCGATGGGTCTTCGACGTCAGGAAACTCAACGAGAAAAGGGGAATGATCGTCAGCGCGTAGATGAGCGAGAGCAAAACCGAAATACCGAGCGTGAGGCAGAGGGCTTTGAAAAATTCTCCGACGACGCCCTGCAGCAGAGTTAGCGGCAGAAATACGACCAGCGTTGTGGCCGTGGAACCAACGACCGCGCCGAGGAGTTCCTGCGTGGCGAGTTCAGCGGCTTCGCCCGCAGGCTCGCCGAGGCCGATATGGCGGTAAATGTTTTCGATAATGACTACCGCGTCGTCAATGATCAGTCCTATGGCTATGGCCATTCCGCCGAGGGACATCAGATTCAGCGTGCCGTGGAATACGCGGACGAAGAAGAACGTGCCGATGACGGAAAGCGGCAAGGACGTGGCGGCGACGAGGGTGGTGCGAACGTCGCGCAGAAAGGCGAAAAGGATCAGGACCGCCAGAAACGCGCCGATGAGGATGGCGTCGCGCACGTTTTTGATCGACTCGGAAACGAATTCGGCCAGATCGTAATCGACGGAGATGTGCAGGGTTTTGGGGATGGCGGAGCCAAGATTTTGCATCATGGCTTTGATCTGGTTGCTGATTTTCAGAATGTCGCCGCCAATTTGCCTGGAAATGTTAATCAGGGCCGCGGGCTTGCCGTTTCCGGTGACCAGCATTGTGGGATCCGCGACGCCGGTCTTGACCGTGGCGATATCGCCGAGGCGCACAGGCGCCTGGTCCTGAATGGCGACGACAGCGTTTCGGATGTCGGTCAAGGTGTGGAATTGATCGTCGGTGAGGATTTGGTATTGGGAGTAGTCCTTGGGAAGGCGGCCGACAGCGGCTACCTGATTGGTGGCTGCTAGTTCGTTGGCAATGTCGTCGAGCGTAAGGCGGTGCGATAGCAATTTTTGCGGGTCGGCCACGACGGAGATTTCGCGCGTGTCTGTTGCCTGGACTTCCACTTGCCCCACGCCCTGAACGCGCGTGATAAGCGGGCGCAAATCGTAGTAGGCGTAATCGTAAAGGTCCGCGTCCGGGACGTTGCCGTTCAAAATGAGGCTGAGCACGGGGTAGACGGTGGGCGACTCCCATTCCACGGATACCAGAGTCGCCGCCGGTAGCGCGCCGCGCACGGCGCTGACGCGCGCCTGAACCAATTGGAGCGCGTACTTCATGTCCGTGCCGGGATTAAACAGGATTCCGATTTCAGCGGCGCCACGAATTGTTTTGGAACGAACACGGTTCACGCCCTGCACCGTGCTCACGGATTCCTCGATCGGTCGCGTGACCATCAGCAGCATGGTGCGCGTTGAAAGATCGCCGGAGTGCACCAGAATCATGATGCGAGGGAAATCGAGACTGGGATAGATATTGCTGGGAAGGACGAAGAAAGAATAGGCTCCCGCGACGGTTAGAAAGGCCGTCAGCAGATATACCGCGTAGCGATTTCGCCTGCAGGCTCGAACGATGTTCATGATTTGATTTTGATCTTCGTGGTTTCGCCGAGGCCGTATCCGCCGTCCAGGACGATGGTTTCGCCAGCGGTGACGCCGGAAAGAATCTGGACGCGATCCTTGGTGTCGATTCCCAGCTTGACGTTAACTGCTTTCGCGGTGTCGCCCGACACTTCATAGACGCGCGTGTGGCCGGCGGCATCGTGATAGATCGCTTGGGGCGGAACGGTCAGCGCATTGGCGCGCGTTTCCACGGGTACCTGGGCGTTCAGATACATGCCGAGCTTGAGGGTGCCCTTGGGATTGGCAATCCGAATGCGAATGCTGCCAACATTTGTGGCGGGATCCACGGACGGGGAAATAGCGACGATTCGCCCCTCGAACGTGTCGCCGGGCAATGCGTCGCTTGTGATCGGCAGCATTTCGCCGAGATGTATTTTCGCAAGATAAGAGGCGGGCAGATTGCCTGACAGTTCCACTTGGGCGATGTTCGCGACTTCCACAATTGGTTGCGTCGCGGTGCCGTCGACCTGCTCGCCGATGCTCGCGAATCGTTTTGCCACCACGCCGGTGAGGGGGGAGCGGATTCTTGTCTGTTGGAGTTGGCGAGCGGACGCCTGTTGGCCGGCCGCAGCCTGACGCTCGGCTCCCTGGGCGACGCTGAGAGATGTTTTTGCGTCCTCGAGGGTCTTGCCCGCGACGATGCCCCGCTTGAAAAGCGTCTCATATCGAGTGACATTTTGCTGCGCGTTCTGCACAGTCGCCTGGGCCTGCGCCAACGCCGCCTGGGCCTTTCGCAATTGGTCCTGATAGGCGCGAGCATCAATCGTGGCGAGCACTTCGCCGGCGCGCACGCGGTCGCCCTCGGCGACATTCAAGGAAGTAATTCGTCCGGCGACGAGCGAACTTACTTTGACGTCCTTGTTCGGCAGGGCTACGACGTTGCCGCTGACTGGCGCGGTGAGCCGAATGTCCGCACGCGTGACTTTAGTGACGGTCACTTCCGCGGTCATTTGGGGGCTTGCGGGCTTGTCGGCGGCGCCGCCCGAACATCCCGAAACGAACATCACGGGCGCGATGGCCAGCGCCACGCTCAGCCCGATTGACATCCACGGCGATTTTCTTCGCATTATCTTTCCGCTCATTTCTCTGCTGATTAGCTCGTGCTCAGTCGAGGGGCACCCCGACGGTTTCTTCCAATAATGCAAATGCCTGGTGAACCGCGTACAGGCTCTGCAAATATTTCTGCTTTACCTGCTGGACATTTTGCTGCGCGCTGAGCACGGCAAGAATATCGGCCTGGCCGGCGCGGTAACTATCCTCCGCCAGGCTCTCGAGCTTCTGGGCCGCGGGCACCAGCGATTTTCCGTAGAGCCGGGCCTGTTCCTCGCGCGAATCAAGCTGGAGAAAGGCGGATTCGACGCGACCGTCGACGGCGCGACGGGTTGCGGCGGCCTGGTCCTGGAGCGCCGTCAACGTTGCGCTCGACTGCGCGATTTCGCCCTGATAGCGCATGAAAAGGGGGACTTCCATGCTGACCTGGCTGCGCGGGCCGTAGCGAAAGTTGTGCGGCGAATTGTAATCCACGCCGAGAGACAGGACGAGATTCGGAATGCGGTCGGCTTCATATAGCGCGCGCTGACTCTCCTCGATCTTCTCCTGCTGCTTGATCTTCTGCAGATCATAGTTCGAATTTGCGGCGCGGGTCAGCAAATTGTTCAGGGATGGCTCCGCGGGCAATTCATCAAGCGGCGTAACCAAATCCCAATTTGTCGCGGGAGGCTCGTCGAGCAAGGAATTGAGGACGCTGAGGGCGACCTTTTCATCCTGCTGGGCGACTTGATAATCCGCTTGCGCCTGCGAAGCAACAAGGTCGGCCTGAAATACCTCGAGTTGGGGGACATCACCGGCTTTGTAGCGCTGCTCGGCGATGTCGTGAAGCCGCTGGGCCAGCGTGACGGCGTCGCTTTTCTCCGCCGTGAGATTGCGCGCGAGCGACAGGCCGAAAAAAGCGTCGCGGACGCTCTGTCGCGTGAGACGCTCGAGAGCCTCGACGTTGTCGTCGGTCAGAACGCCCTGCGCACGCGCCAATTGGATGCGCCGTTTGCGCTTGGGACCCAATTCCAAAGGAACGTCGAACCACCAGCCTTCGTGGGGATCGTCGCGCAAGGCGGTGAAATTGGCCGTGGGATTCAGCCGCTGGCCCGCGATTTTTACGCCCGCGGCCGAGACGGCGCGCTGGGCGCGCGCCGCGATGAGGTCGAGATTCTGGCGCTCGGCCATGTCCAAAGCCTGCGCGAGGGTCAATTTTTGCGGTGGCGGTTGCTGCGCGGGCGGCTGCTGCGCCGAGGCTGCCAGCGCCGCGGCACAAATCAACGCCAGGATTCCAATATGCTTCACCGTAAATTTACCTCCCGTCGCCACGCCCAGCCGCCACGGCAAAACGCTACTGGAACCAGACAGACGAAAAACCAGCCCTTTAACGCGTTCCAGTTTATTATGCCTCGCAGTTTCGGAACCTGAACGGTACATTAATTTTTATTTAGCTTTCCGCCCCGGCACTTTCGTTTCGTGGAAACGAAAGCGTGAACGTGGAACCGGCGCCCGGCTGGCTGACGCATTCAATCTTCCCGCCCTGCGCCTGGACGATGGCTTGGGCAATCGCGAGGCCGAGGCCGCCGCTCTGGGCTTCGGTCGCGTCCGTCTGCGGGACACGGTAAAAACGCTCGAAGATATGGGGCAAATGCTCGGCGGGAATTCCCGCGCCCTGATCCTCGAACCGCACGCTCACGGTACCATTTCCCGCCGCCATCCCGACGCGAACCGTGGTCTCCTGCCCAGAATACTTCAGCGCGTTGTCCAGGAAAATCAAAAACAAATTGCGGAGAAAAATTTCATCACCCACGTAGGAAACTTCGCGCCCGAGCTCGCGTTCGATGGCAATGTGCTTGGCGCGCGCGCGCGGCGTCACCAGGGCGCAGACTTCTTCGAGGACTTCATTTAAGTAGAGCGGCTCGCGCTGCAAGCGCAATTGTCCTGCGTCGGCCATGGCGAGGGTGAAAAGTCCCTCGACAATGCGGCTGAGTTTCTTCAGCTCGCTGTCGATGACTTCGAGCGCGCGCTGATATTCGCGCGGCTCGCGCGGTTCCTGGAGCAGCAGCTCGGTTTCGCCCTGCAAAATACTGAGAGGCGTGCGCAGCTCGTGCGATGCATCGGACACGAATTGACGGAGTTGAACAAGCGCGCTTTCCATGCCCGCGAATAAGCTGTTGAAAGCATTGGCCAGCCGGCCCAGCTCGTCATCGCGTCCGGTGGACGCGAGGGGCAGAGCATCTCGCGGCGTTCGCGGCGGCAGGGCGCCAGGCGGGGCGATTTTGACGCGCTCGGCCATTTGCGAAGTCTGCCGCGTGAGCGTCGCGATGGGTTCCAAGCTGCGGCCCACGTACCACGCGGCGACGCCTCCCATAATCAGCAAGCTGCACGGAAAAAGGATGAAAAGCAAAGCGCGGAAGCGCTCGAGCGTCTCGCCGATGTCCCGCGTGGGCATGGCGAGGATCATGGTTTCGTCTCCGGTGGCGCGGTGAATCGTGGTCGCACTCAGGCGCAGACGCCCCAATTTCGGATCGCGGATGGTTTGTGGATTTTGCGTGGCCGCAGGGAAGGAAATCGCGTGCCGGGCGAGATTCCTGGAGAAAGCAACCGGCTGGCCAGCGGCGTCGAGGGTTTCAAAGTATTCGCCGGGAATGTCGAGGGCGGCGATGTCCTCGTCGTCTGTATCGGTCGCCAAATCGGCGGCTACCGGGGCCGCCGCTTCCATCAGGCGATGGTCGAACTGGCTGTGGACGACGCTTCGCAAGGCCAAATAGAACGCGACGTACGATCCGGCGAGCAGCACTCCCACGACGATGCAGAACAGGAGCATCATGCGCACGCGAAGCGAAAGCGCGCGCTTCATTCAGCGGCTCCCAGACGGTAACCCACGCCGCGCAGCGTGTGCACCAATTTCATGCCGCGCCCATGATCGATTTTCTGACGCAGACGGTTGATATACACCTCGACCAGATTCGTGTCGCTGTCGAAATGGCTGTCCCATACGTGCTCAATGATTTCGGTGCGCGTCACGGAGTCCGGGGAGCGCAAAAGCAGGAGTTCGAGCAGCGCAAATTCCTTGGAGGTGAGGGGCACTCGGGCGGTTCCGCGCGTCACGCTGCGGCGGTGGCGATCGAGTTCGAGATCGGCGCAGCGTAATTTGGCTTCGCCGCGCCGGAATCCGCGGCGCACGAGTGCGCGCACGCGCGCCTGCAATTCCGCGAGCGCAAAGGGCTTCGTCAGGTAATCATCCGCGCCCGCGTCGAGTCCTTCCACGCGCTGCTCGACCAGGCCCCGCGCCGTCAGCATCAGTATTGGGGATTGGACTTCCTCCTGACGCAGTTTGCGGCACAGTTCGATGCCGCTCATTCCGGGGAGACGCACGTCGAGCAGAATCGCGTCGTAGGGGTTTTCCAATGCCAATCGCAGGCCGTCTTCGCCAGTGGCGGCGGCATCGACGGCGTAGGCGTTCTCGCGCAGAGCGCGCGCCACGAAGCTCGCTACTTTCCGTTCGTCTTCGACCAGCAATATCCGCATTGGCGCGGGCTCAATCTAGTGTGGCGAGTTGGAAACTCGTCGAATGTCCTGGCGACCCTCAGGGGTTAAAACCCCTTGATTTACAAAAGCTTATTGTCGGAGCTAAAGAGTCTGTATGGCAAGTCATAACGACAGACCTCAGCGGCTGAAGCCGCACTGCTTTCGAGGCGTTTACGGCACGACTAAAGTCGTGCCCTGACAAAAACTGAAGTTGGCACACAGACTCTAAGGATCTCCGACTCCCCAAAACCATGCAACGAACTTCCGACTCGGGACTCTAGCGGCCGCTTTTACCCTTAGGGGCGTGAATTACTTCTCGGCAAAGCGGCCCGCCTGCAATCGCGTCTGAATCACGCGCAAAATCGAATCGCGCGCGATCATCCCGATGATGTGCCCTTCCTGCAGCACGGGCATCTGATTGACGTCCTCGCGCTGCATTCGCTCGAGCACTCCCGTTATGGGTTCGTTCGGCAACACCCAATGAATGGCGTTCTGCGGGACCATCGCCGCCTGGATGGAAGTGTTGGCCCATTCGTCGCGGGGAAAATGCTGCACCTGATGGAGCGTCACCAACCCGACGGCCATTCCGTTCCCTGTCACCACGTGGCACCGTCGCCCGGTGCGCAGCACTTCCTGAACGTAATCCTCGAGAGAAATATCGCGCGCGACAGAGGGAACGTCGGGCGACATGATGTCCGCGGCGCGCAATCCGGCAAGCGTGTTGCGAACGGCAACCTGCGTGTACGATTCTTGCGCCGCCGAGAGCAGGTACCAGCCAATGAATGCGATCCACAGTCCACCGACCCAGCCGCCCAGAAATGTCGACACCGTGCTGTCGCGTTCCATGATGGCCCAGATTCCCAGCATGATCATCATGTACGCAATGATCTGGCCGCTGCGCGAAGCGATCTGGCTCGCCTTGTCGAAATTTTTCGTGATCCCCCAGACGACCGCGCGCAAAACTCGTCCGCCGTCCATGGGGAAACCGGGAATCAGATTGAATGCGCCGAGCAAGGCGTTTATCTCGCTTAAATACGCCGCTGCCGTCTGTACGACGCCCCCGGGAACGATTGCGTAAACGCCCAGAAACGCCGCCGCGAGAACGAAACTCGCAATCGGCCCGGCGATGGCGATGTTGAATTCCTGCATGGCGTTTTCCGGATCGCGGGAAATGCTGGCCAGCCCTCCGAAAATGAAGAGCGTGATTTTGACCACGGGAATTTTGTAACGCATGGCAATCAAGCTGTGACTAAGCTCGTGGAATACAACGGAGCCAAAGAATAGGAAGCTGACCACGACTCCCAGAATCCAGTATTGCGCGGGGTTCCAGCCGGCTTGTTGGGGCAAAATTTGCGTCGCAAGGGAAAAAGTAAGCAGGGCGAAAATGATGAACCAGCTCGCGTGAACATAAATCGGAATGCCGAAGACGCGTCCCACCCGAATTCCCGATGACGGTTGCACGGCCATTGAAACCCTCGGTTCGATTATAGCCAAGACAGTGAAATTGCGTTGGCTCTTTCACGCTGTGTCCTGCCGCCCACGCGGCTAGCGGCGGTGAAGATGCGTATCTTGTTTTGTTGCAACGGTTCGTCGATGGAACCCGCCGTGCCATATGTCCCTCCGAATGCAGTCACACAATGATTAGACAACGTTTTCAACGGGAGGCAGCGATGCGGCGGATGCAAAACGCAAAGGGCGGCCGGCAGGCGGAACGTGCTTTCGGTTTCGAGAAGTACAGGCTCGCCGCATCATTCCTGCTGGTTATGGTTTTCGCGGCAAGCGCAGCGGCCCGGCAACGCGCCGTCGAGCGCTGCGACAACGCGACTCCGCCGACAGCCGGCACCGAACGCCGGATAGTCGTTAGCATTCCGGATCGCAGAATCGCTATCGTCGAGAATGGCCGCGTGGCGCTGACATTTCGCGTTTCCGTCGGAGCGCCCGGAAGCCCCAGCCCTGCGGGCGAATTCCGCGTGATCAACCGCGTGACGAATCCCGTTTACTACCACCCCGGCGAAGTGATTGCCGCAGGCCCCGGCAATCCTGTCGGCCCGCGGTGGATCGGCCTGAGCATTAAAGGATACGGCATTCACGGCACAAACGAGCCGCGGCTGATTGGCCGGCGCGTGTCCCACGGCTGCATTCGCCTGCGCAATCGCGATGTGAAAATTTTGTTTGCGCATGTGCGTGTCGGCGACGCCGTGGAACTCCACGCCACACGCGACGGAGAAACAGCACAACTTTTCGGCACGGGTGTGGTGAGGGTGCTCGTTGCGTCCGCAACGGGGCCGCAGCCGCGTGTTTCGGCACAGACGGCCGTTCCGGCGGATGCGAGGGTTCGCTGATGCTTATGTGGGGCATGAAGCCGAGCGCAAAGGGCAATTGAAGGAGAAAACAAAATGAGCACGGCAATCGCGGGAACAGTTCTGGCAACCACGGTCGCGGGATCTGTCGCGATTGCATTTGCTCTGGAATGGATGTGCTTGCGCGGCGTGATGGCTCTGATGCCCGCGCACCGGGCGAATTCACGGCAACAGTTGTCTGGCGTCGCCGGCCAGCCAAAATTGACCCGAAGCTTTGCTCTTGGACAGAAACACTGAAAGGTGAAAAAGGAAAACAAAAATGATTTTCTTACGACATTTGCTCATCGCGGCGGGAATCAGCTTGCTGATCGTTGCCGCCGCGATTTTGATTTACGACCTGGTCTACTTCTATGAGATCGATCGGCTGGTGCGCCGCATTTTTTCAAAGATGCCGCCGGAAGAAAGCGCGCCGGGAAAGCCGCGTCCGTTTCGCGCCATTCGGTGGCACGATGCGGGGAAAATCGGGGCGGCGTCAGTAGTCGCGCTCCTTATCGCGTTAAGCATGGTCGTGATCCCCGACGGTTCCGCGGGGGTGCGCGTCAGCCAAATTTCCGGCATTCGGCCCGGGACGCTCTACTCCGGTATACATCTCGTTATGCCGCTCGTCGAGCGCGTTTCGGTCTACGACATTCGCGAGCAAGTTTTCGCCACTGCGGCGCAAGAGGGTGCGAAACCGCACGAGACCGTGCTGAAAGTCGAAGCGCGCGAAGGCTTGCCGCTGGGCTTGTCCGTTCTGGTCCGGTATCGGCTCGACGCCAGCCGCCTCGACTACGTGGAAGCCAACCTGCCGCAGCCCATCGGCGAAGAAATCGTGGCGCCCGTTGTCGAAAGCGCGTTTCGCGAAGTCGCGCCGGATTACGTGGTGCGCGACGTTTTTTCCGTCAAGCGCGATGAATTTCGCCGCCGCGTCGCGGGTCTTATCACCGCGCGCCTGGCGCAAGACGCCATTGTCGTGAAGGAAGTGCTCGTTCGGCGCATTGTGCTGCCGCCGGAATATGCGCAGGGCCTTGAAAACATTCTGCTGAAGGAGCAGCAGAGCGAGCAGATGAACTTCGAGCAGGAGATCGAGCAGAAGCGCGTGAAAATCGCGGAGTATCAGGCCGACGAAAACAAAATTCGCCAGGTGAAACAGGCCGAGGCCAGCGCGCAGGCGCGCGTGATTGCCGCGAAGGCGGAATCCGACGCGATGCGGTACACGCTGCCGCTCAAACAAAAGCAAATCGAGCAGGCGCGCCTGGAAGCGAAAGCGCGCAAAGAGGCGACCATCGAAAACGCGGAAGCCGACGCGCAAGCGAAAGTGATCGACAGCCACGCCGAACAACAGCGCCAGCAGCTCCTGGCCGCGGCTGACGCAAATCGCATTCGCATCACGGGCGCGGCGGAGGCGCAGCGCATGCAGCTCGAGGCCGTCGCGCTGCGTGGCAATCCGCTGCTGATTCAGAAAATCGTGGCGGAGAAATTATCCGACAAGGTTCGCATCATGCTGGTGCCCTCGGACGGCAAATTCTTTTTCACCAATGGCGTGCTGGATATGCCGCCCGGGGCCGCGGATGCCGCGTCGTCAACTAGAAATAGCGACGCGCCCGGAGGAGGAGGCGTTCCATCCAATGGGCGCCCATGAAAGTTCCCGGCCGGCTTAACGGCTGGTGCAGTCGGGTAACTGCTGGCAAAACCCCCTGTGGGTGGTTTGGCTGCCGCCGCAGCCAAGCCGCCCGCCAGCGGTTTTTCGGTGCTGGCATATCGCTCGGAAGGACACATCGCCAGCGCGAGCGCTCTGCCGCGAAAACGAGCTGTGCTATGATTGCGCCGCGTCACGCGTTTGTGGCGCGACTCGATGCGGAAAATCCGCCGAATTTCTGCGATTCTTCTACTCTTCGTATTTTCACCCCCTGTTTTTGCCACGCCGCAATCGTCCGCGCAAACCGCATCACAGTCCGCTTCGCAATCCCCGCCGCCGTCCTCGCCGCGTTCAAGCCCCCCGTCATCGCTACAAACAGCGGCCCAAGCGTCTGCTCCGTCACAGGAGGGTCAGCCCTTGACCGCAGCTGCTCGTGAACTTGCGCGCGAAGTCGCGACCTCGATCGGAGCCGTCGCTCTGCCGAAAGTTTGGCTCGATGCGCCCGCGACAAATAATTCATCCGCGACTTCCTTTGAATTCGAGCAGGCTTTGAAGGGCTTTGCGGATGAATGGGGAAAAAACGGCGGACCGGGCTTCGCAATCGCGGCGCAAAATCCGCCGGCGGTCACAAGTGTCAGAATTTCCTTGTCGGAGAGTTTTCAAGATTTTCTATGGATTGCGGACATTGTCACGGGTTCGGCTCACAGCGTCGTGTTTGTCTCGGTTCCTAAATCAGCGGTGCCAGCTGCTCCCGCTGTGTCCGCCGCGATCACCCTGAATAAACAATTTTTGCTGAGCCTTCCCGATCCCGTTCTTGACGCGGAAATTCTGCCGGCATCGGGTACCGCGGCGCAACGGCTTGTCGTTCTTCAGCCGGAGCGTGTGGCTCTGTTCTCGCAAATCAATGGCACCTGGCAAATTCAAGCTCAAGCTCCCATCGAGCACGACCGTCCCTGGCCTCGCGATATTCGCGGTCGCCTCAACGTGGGACAAGAAGGCGGCGTGGCGGATTTGCCGGGCACGATTTGCGAAGTGGCGCTTGCCGATTCCGTGACAGTGACCTGCAAGCCGGGAAGCGAGCCGTGGACTTTGTTTGGGCACGGGCCTCTTCGAGGGCGCGGTAACATTATGCCGAACCGCAATTTCTTTATTTCTCCACCGAGTGCCGATAACAGTCAGGGCGAAGCACAGGCGTCCGCGAATATCCCGGCCGGATTTTATTCGTTTGCCACGCTCGGCGCGCGGAGCGGCTCTATCTACGCGTTCAGCACGCTGCTCGATGGCAGAGCGGTGTTGTTCGATCCCGAAGCGAAAAAAATGGAATGGTTCACGAATTGGGGCAGCGACATCGCCGGCATGGCGACGAACTGCGGACACGGCTGGCAATTGCTCGTCACGGGCGCTGGCGACTGGACTGTTCCCGACACGATTCAGGCTTTCGAGTTTCCCGATCGCCAGCCGGTCGCGGTCAGCAGCGCGGTGAATTTTTCCGGCCCGGTGACGGCGCTGTGGTCCGCGGGCGATTCGAGTGCAGCGATTGCTGTAGCGCGAAATTTGAAAACAGGAATGTATGAAGCGTATAGCCTCACGCTATCTTGCGGCCGCTAGCTTTTCCGCGGCGCTGATCGTTTTCGCGATGGCAGCCTCCGGCGCGCGGCGGCCGCGCCATGGCGGGACGCTGAACATTGATTTGCAGGGACGCGTCACATCGCTTGATCCAGCGCGGAAGCAGGCAACTGTCGCTGATCAAATCGCGCAAAACCGCCTGCTCAAATTAATCGCGGATCGACTGGTTACGCTGGATCAGTTCGGGCGCCCCCAGCCTTCGTTGGCAATTTCCTGGCGGCACAACGACAAATTCACGCGCTGGAAATTTCATCTTCGTCCCAACGTCAAATTCTGGAATGCCACGCCACTCACGCCGGATGCGGCTGTCGCTTCGCTGCAAGCGGTAAACCCGTCCTGGCGCGTGAGCGCTGCGAACGATTCCGTCATCGTAGAATCCGATTCGCCTTTGCCGGACTTGCTTTACGTTCTTGCGGAAACGCGAAATTCGATTGTGCTTCGCGAGTCCAACGGAGACATTGTTGGCACTGGCCCATTTCGCCTCGTGTCGTGGGAGGCGCGCCGTCACGCAGTGTTCGCCGCGAATGACGATTACTGGGACGGACGGCCGTTTGCCGATACCATCGACGTCCAAATGGGGAGAACCGTGCGCGAACGCATGATCGATCTCGACCTCGGCAAAACCGACATTGCCGACGTGGCGCCCGATCGCGCGCACATTGATGCTTCGCGAGGCGTGAAAATTTCCGCGTCCGATCCTGACGAGTTGCTCGCGCTGGTTTTTGCGCCTTCGAGCGCGCGGGCAAAAGATATTCGCCTCCGACAGGCACTTTCCCTGGCGATTGACCGCTCCTCGCTGGTGGATTTTGTGCTCCAGAAAGAGGGCGAGGCCGCCGACGCATTGTTGCCGCAATGGTCTTCCGGCTACGAGTCCTTGTTTTCAACGGCGGCCGACACGGCAACGGCAAGACAGCTTGCTTCGCAGGTTTCTCCCGCGACCGCGCTGAAGCTGGGCTATGATTCCGCCGACCCGATGGAGCGCATGATCGCCGAACGCATCGTCGTGAACGCCCAAGCCGCGGGAATTTCAATTTTCGCGCGGCCCATCATTGGGAGCTCCACAAATAGATCCGCAAGCGGCGCCGCGAATGCTGGCGAGTACGACGCGCGAATTCTTCGGCTTCCCATGGCGTCGCCCGCGCCGGGCGTGGCGCTTCAAGATCTTCTGCAAACCCTCGCGCCGCTCGCGGATCTGGACGGTTCGCTGGCCGCGCCGTTCGACGCCCCCGCGAATCCGGGGGAATTGTATCTGCGCGAGCGCGCCGTGGTGGACACATACGAAATCATTCCGCTCGTACACGTCCCCGAAGTGGTGGGCTTGAGTGCACGCGTCCGCGATTGGATGCCCGCGCGCTGGGGCGCATGGCGGCTCACGGATGTCTGGCTCGACGGAGCATCGCCATGAGCTTCCGTCTGAAAATGTTTCTGCTGTTCCCGCTCGTCGTTATTGCGGCGGTGGCGGTCGTCGGCGCCGGCGTCACCGTTTTCACGCGGCGCGCGTTCGAACAGCTCGATGCATCGCACACAAATGCCATCGTTTCGCAGTTCCAGCGCGAATTTGCGAATCAGGGCAGGGTAATTGTCAGCGGCGTGCGGGACATTTCAAACTCCGAGGCCACGCTGAACATGGCGATTCATTTGAGCGCGCGCAATATCGACCCGTCGGTGTACGGACACGACGCCACGAGCGTTGCGTCGGATCATCATTTCGACTTTCTCGAATTTGCCGGAAACGACGGCAGCATTATTTCGTCGAAGCAATGGCCCGCGCGATTCGGTTATAAGGAAGATTGGCTGCTCGCGAAGACCGATTGGCCCGCGCGCGGCGCGTTTCTGAGAAAAATGGAAACGCCGGATGGGCCGGCGCTCGGCCTGATTGCAGTTTCCGTGCTTCCCGTCGGCAACTCGAATCTGTACACCGCGGGCGGCGAGCGGCTGGGGAAATCTTTTCTGGCGTCTCTTAGTTTGCCAGCGGGAATGCGCGCTTTGCTTTACGTGAATCTCGATGCGAAGTTTTCGCCGCGGGATTTGGCTGGCGTGAACGGGCCGGTGGCGCAGGCGGATCGTTTCGCGCCGCTGGTCGCTAGCGAACTTCAGCAGCCGCGCGAAATCACAACCACGATTCATTGGACGCGCGACGCGGCGAGCGATGAAGTGTTTCATTTGCTTCCGCTGCTTGGTCCGGACAGAGATCTTCTCGGCGTCTTATTTGTCGGCAGCTCGCGCCATAATTTGGTGCTGCTGGAGCGCGGAATCCACCGTCTGGCGCTGATTGTCGGCGGGGTCGCGCTCGCCCTGGGAATTTTGCTTAGCTGGTGGGCTGCCGTGCGCGTCACGCGGCCGGTGGGAAAGCTCGTCGCGGGCGCGAAGGAAGTCGCCGCGGGGAATTGGGACGCGCGAGTCGAGATTCATTCGCACGACGAGATGGGCGCGCTCGCTGGCGCGTTTAATCAAATGACGGGGCAGCTCGCCGAGCAGCGCGAACGTCTGGTGCAAACCGAACGCGTGGCGGCGTGGCGCGAGCTTGCGCGCCGCCTCGCGCATGAGTTGAAGAATCCGCTTTTTCCGCTGCAAATCACGGTTGAAAATCTTCGCCGCGCCCGCGAACAAAACGCACTTGACTTCGATGAGATTTTTCGCGAATCGACGGAAGCGTTGCTCGCGGAAATTCAGAACTTGAAAACGATTGTTGGCCGCTTCAGCGATTTTGCGAAGATGCCGCGCCCGGAGTTGCATCCGGTTGACGTGAACGAACTGGTTCGCGGCGTCGCGCGCCTTTTCGAGCCGCGCTTTGTGGCGCCCGGCGAGCCTGAGATTACGACGGAATTACATCTCGACGAAAAACTTCCGGTGATTCAAGCCGACAGCGCGCTGCTGCACCGCGCGCTCGGGAATCTGGTTCTCAACGCAATTGATGCGATGCCCGGCGGCGGAAAGCTGATACTCCGCACGGTGTCGCATGACGGAGGCGCGCGCCTGGAAATTTCGGATACCGGCGCGGGATTGACCGCCGAAGAATGCGAGAGACTTTTCACGCCGTATTACACAACGAAGCAGCACGGCACGGGATTGGGGCTTGCGATTGTGCAGTCGGTTGTGAGCGACCATGGAGGGCGAATTTCCGTGACCAGCGAGCCAGAGAGGGGCACGACGTTTCGTATCGATCTTCCCGAGCGACCGCCCGATGCACAGCCGCTTGCCGATTTCGTCACGCCCGCGAAAGCCGCGCCGGAAGAGGAGGTGTGATTCGCGTGCCCGCCAAAGCGCACATCCTGATCATTGACGACGATGCGAACACGCTTGCTTCGCTCTCTCGCGCATTTCGATTGTCGGGCCATGAAGCGACTGTTTGCGACAACGCGGCGCGCGCGCTTGAGCTCGCTCGCGACGGCCATTTCGATTTGATTCTTTCCGATGTCGTGATGCCCGGCAAGGACGGCATCGCGCTCCTCGAAGAAATGAAAAACTCCGGCGTTGCTTCGCCGGTCGTGATGATGTCGGGCCAAGCGACGATTGAAATGGCCGTGCGCGCCACGCGGCTGGGCGCCGCGGATTTTCTTGAGAAGCCAATCTCCACGGAAAAACTGCTGCTTACGATTGAAAACGCATTGAAGTTGGCGCGCCTGGAAGAAGAAAACCGCGATTTGCGCCGGCGCGTTGGCCGCCATCAGTTGGTTTGGGCGAGCGCCGCGATGAAGGCGCTGATGACCGAGGTCGAGCGCGTGGCAGCAAGCGAAACGCGCGTGTGCATTCGCGGAGAGACGGGCACGGGCAAAGAACTGGTGGCGCGCACGCTGCACGAAAAAAGTCCGCGCAAAACCGGCCCGTTCATCACGCTGAATTGCGCGGCGGTTCCGGCGGAGCTGATGGAATCGGAGCTATTCGGTCACGAACGCGGAGCGTTCACGGGAGCCGCGTCGCGGCACACGGGCAAATTCGAGCAAGCGCATCGCGGGACGCTTTTTCTCGACGAAATCGGCGACATGCCGCTGGCGATGCAGGCGAAACTCCTGCGTGTTCTCGAAGAAGGCGAAATCGAGCGCGTCGGCGGCGACAAGCCAATTCCGGTCAACGTTCGCGTGGTGGTTGCGACGCACCGCAATCTTGAAGAGCAAGTTCGTCGCAACACGTTTCGGCAGGACCTGTATCACCGGATTTTTGTTTTCCCCGTTGTGTTGCCGCCGCTGCGCGAACGGCTGGAAGATATTCCCGTGCTTGCGGAACATTTCGCGCGGCAAGTGGCCGAGCAGAACGGCTGGAAAGCGAAAAAGTTTTCGGCGGAGGCCGTTGCGGAACTGTCACGCTATTCGTGGCCGGGGAATGTCCGCGAACTGCGCAACGTTGTCGAGCGCGTGCTGCTGCTCGCCGCCGGAGATGAAGTGGATGCTGCGACTGTGCGCGTGGCGCTGCCGCACGCGGACGCCACTGGCGCGACTTCGGAAACCGTAACCGGGGGAGGAATGGCCGAGCGCGTGGAAGCGTTCGAGCGCGAAACAATTCTCAGCGAACTCAAGCGGCACCACAATCACATGACCAATACGGCGAAGGCCCTGGGCCTCGAACGCAGTCATCTGTATAAAAAATGTCAGCATCTGGGAATCGACCTTCGCTCGATTCGCAAAGAAGACGACGAATAGTTCCGCGCGCCTTTCCACCCGCTAACGCGGAGGGCTTTCCGGCGCGCGAAACAGCTTCGCTAGAATGAAGTGCGTCGGCAGATAAATCACAATCACCAGGACGATCCATATCAACGCGAGATGCGCGGCCGCCGGCCCCCAGGCGCGATGAAAAATCGGGTCGCGAAATGCGTAATTGATGTTGAGCGCGGGAGCGGTCGAACGCGCCACGACAATGGCGTCGGTCGCAATTGCAGTTTGCAGGAGCCAGCCGCGGCGGTCGTAGCCCACGCGCGCCAGCGACCATAGCAGCAGAATCGGCCACATGATGTGAAATAGCGACAGCAGCCGCACCCACAGCGGGTAGTGCGCGTCCCACATGTACTCCGTGCCACCGATGAGATTGTGACCAAAAAAGAATCGCCACGCGGCGTCGAGATCCCAGAGAAGATCGACGACAATCGACGAGACGGCCTGACTCGAAAGCAGCAGGGAATTGCTCCACCACAGGCCCGCGCAGGTGAGAATCACGGCGACGTCGCACAGGTGAACGAAATTCTGCGCGCCCCAGTAACGCCAGTACGCGGGAATCCACACCGCGAGCCAGATCAGACTGGCCCAGCGCACCCATTGCGGGAGTTTCGAATTTTTCACAGGTCCGCGTCGCCACATTTCGTCGGTATCGTATCAGAGATGAACAGCTCAGGGATGTCCCGCGGCAGCGTCGCGTACGGAAAAGTTGCGCGTGCGCCGCGACTTGCGTGAGAAAATGCGTGCGTGAATCCATGGACGGCAGCGGGCGCGGTGGCATTCGGCGGCGCGGCGATTGGCGCGTGGGGCGCAGCGTATCCACGGTCGCAGCTTTTTGGACACACGATGCGCGCGACGGGCGATTCGTCGGCGCTCGCGCTTACCTTCGACGATGGCCCAAACCCGGCGGCGACCCGCGCGCTGCTCGATTTGCTGGATGCGCACGATGCGCGCGCCACATTTTTTCTGATTGGACGCCACGTCCGCGCGCTTCCGGCGCTCGCGCGGGAAATTGCAGCGCGCGGCCATGCGATTGGCAATCATACCGAGACGCATCCAAGCCTGATTTTTCTTTCGCGCGCAAAACTGCGAGAGGAGCTGGAACGCTGCCGCGACGCAATTACGCAAGCCGCTTCATGCGAAGTGCGCTGGATGCGGCCGCCATTTGGCTTTCGCGGGCCGCAGCTTGATGGCGTCGTGCGCGCACTGGGTTATTCGGGTGTGGCGATGTGGTCGAAATGGGCGTGGGATTGGAAGCCGCAGCCTGCCGAGCCCGTGATTCGCCGCTTGCGGCGCGTCGCGGGTGGCGATATCGTGCTATTGCACGACGGTGATCATCGCGTGCTCGAAGGCGACCGCCGCCACACGATCGCGGCGCTCAAGCACTGGCTGCCGAGGTGGAAAGACGCGGGCCTTCGTTTCGTGACGCTCGATGCGATTGGCGCGACGCCGCCCGTGAGCACGCCCGCAACGACGCGCGAAAAAACGTAGCCGGAAAGCAGGAACCCATGGACGACCGAAGATTTTACGACGAGAAGGATGAGACGAAGCAGATCCCTCTGACGTGCCCGCATTGCCGCCAGGAGAATACATACCCGATCCGCTGGAAAGTCCGCACGAAGAAGACGGAGTTGCCGCGCGGGTCAAACGAAGAAGATCGCGCGCATTTCGCGAAGGCTCGTTCGTACATGGTTCGCGTCGATGACATGGCCGCGTGCCGGAATATTCGTTGCCGCAAGCGCTTCGATTTGACGGGCCAGACGGTGATCCTCACCTAACGCTCTTCGCGTGACATTGCCGGCGCATTCCCGGCGCGATTAAATCTCCGGATACAAATCGAAAAAAGCGTCGAGCGATTGCTTGAGCGTTTTCTCGATTTCCTCTTTGCTGCCCTCGATCAAGTGCAGCGTGATGCGGCCCGTGCGGCCGTTTTTAAGTTGCACGGTGGCCTCGCCGACCGAGTCAAGATCCGTCGCCGGAAAAAGCCGCATCCCATAGACCAATGCCAGATTCGCCATCCGTATCCCCCTCATTTTGCGCTGAAGTGACAGCGTAAGCGCCGTCGCCGCGAGAGTCAAACGGCGAAGAGTCGTGCGTCGGAGTTGGTTTCGCTGACGGAAGAACCCTGCCAGGACCCCGTTGCGAAACCATGCCGATTGACACGAGCGGTGCGCCGGGGCATCCTGATGGAAAGGCAGGGCGTCGCATAATCGGAATTCCGGTGGAGGGAACGGCGATGAAGCTGCATTTAGCGGGCGGCCTGGTTGCCACGGTCATCGTTGCATTCGCGATGGCTCCAGCTCTGGGCGCGCAATCCACGAGTTCTCAATCCGCGAATCCCGCAGCGGCGCAGCAATCTTCTGCCGCGCGCCCCGGAGTCATCACGCCACAATCGCAGCCCGCGCCGCCGGCAAATGCGCCCGTTGCGCTGCCATCTTCCGCTGCACCGTCCGCGCCTGTCCCTCCCGTTCCGAAGTATTTCGTCGTGCCCGCGGGAACGCGGCTTCCGCTCGTGCTGCACAATGCAATTACGACGCGCAGCGCTCAACCGGGCGATCCCGTATATCTCGAAACGCTGTTTCCCATCATCGTCGATAGCCGCATTCTGATTCCGGCTGGATCCTATGTAAGCGGCGAAATCACCGAAGCAAAGCGTCCCGGACGCATCCACGGGCGCGGGCAAATCAAAATCAAGCTCGACAATTTAATTCTTCCCAACGGCTACGAGGCCAGTTTCAATGCGTCGCCGACCGACGCCGGCACTGGCGGCAACGAGACCGTGGGCAAGGAAGGCACGATCACGGGCGATTCGAATAAAGCGGGCGACGCGGGAACAGTTCTCGAAACGACTACGGCCGGCGCGGGACTGGGCGGAATTGTGGGGCGGAGCGGAGAAGGCGCGGGAATTGGCGCAGGCGTCGGCGCCGCTGCAGGACTTCTCGCGGTGCTGCTCACGCGCGGGCCGGAAGCGGAATTGCCGCGCGGCACGACTTTGGACGTCATGACGAACCGGCCGCTTTATTTGCTTTCGAGCAAAGCGAACTTCACCACTCCCGGGCAAGCATCGACGCTGGCGGGTCCACCCAATCGCGAGCCGCGGCGGCGCGCCGGCATAATCCCTTACTAACATTAGCGTGCCCGGGAGTCAGCCGCGAGCGCCGCGTGTTGCGGCGGCGAAACGAAGCGGGCTGAACGGCTCGAACCATCCTGAAACTTTTTTTCCTGCAATCCACTCCGCGAGATATTTCGCGGTCGCGGGCGCGAGCAGCATTCCGTTGCGGTAGTGGCCCGTCGCAATGAACAAGCCCTCGATGTCCGTGGGGCCAATTATCGGTAAATGGTCGGGCGAGTCAGGGCGCACGCCGGCCCAAATTTCAAGGATGGGCGCTTCGGCGAGTGCCGGAGCCATCTCCGTTGCCGCTGCGAGAATTTTTCGCAGGCCAGCGGGAGTCACGCGCTTTTCGAATAACCCGCTTTCCAGCGTGCTGCCCACGACAACGCGGCCATCATCGCGCGGCGCCATGTAGCCTTGACCGGAGCGAAGAATCGTTCGCGGCGCGCCGGGAACATTGTCCAACGCGACCATCTGGCCGCGTACGGGAATCGTTGGCGCATAGGATTCCACGCCGCCGATTTGTCCTGAGCGCCATCCTGCCGCGATCACCACGTTGCGCGCCGCAATTTCTTCTCCGGCGCGGACTCCGGACTTTCCCGCGAAAAAGTTTTGCGTCTCCGCGACGAGCACGCCGTTGCACCGGCCCTTTTCGATGAGCACGGAAATAACTTCGGCGTTCCCACGAATCTCGGCGCCGGTCTTCGACGCGGCAGTGAGCGCGACGTGCGTGATCACGCGCGGGTCAAGATATGCTTCGTCTCTGATCCACAGCGCCGCGCGCGCAGCCGGGCCAATGGCAGGCTCGCGGTGCTTTGCTTCGCTGAGTGAAATTGCTTCTGCCGCAATGCCGTGTCTGCGAATTTCTTCGAGGCGGCGATCTCGTTCGGTTTCGCCCTCGGGATCGAAAAATAATTCCATCGCGCCATTTGGGTGGAAGCCTGCGGATTTCCCCGAGGCGGTTTCGATCGCGGCGGCAAATTCCGGATACAGCCGGTAACTTTCGCGTCCGAGCGCCGCAATGGCCGGCGATTCGCGGTCTGGCGCTGGCGAAATTGTTCCGGCGGCGGCCCAGGACGCCTCGCAGCTCGGCTCTTGCCGGTCGAGGACGAGCGCCGATTCGCCGCGGCGCGCAAGCTCAAATGCAAGCGACGCGCCAATGATTCCGCCGCCCGCGATGACGGTGCCGTAACTTTTCATGGCTTAATCTTACCAATTATCATTCATGCGCGCAGGATGAGCGCGGGACGGGCAGGCTAGAGCGTTTTGACGAGTTCGAGAGAGAGCAGATCAGCCTTCTGCGCGAGGTTTTTCGCACGCGACCAGTCTGACGTGCGAATCGCATCCTGCGCCTGACCGAGGAAGCCGCGAATTTTATCCACCATGTCGCGCTGGCTCGGATTGAGTTGCCGGCCGTCGGCGCGATGCAAATTCTGCTGCGCGTCCCCGATATACTGCTGCGTTTGCTTTGCAAGCTCGGCTTGGTCCGAAGAAGACATTTGAGGAGAAATCTGCGGCGCGGTCGGGCGCTCGGGTTCGGGCGCGGCAGTTGCGGGTCGCCTCAGGGTGTCAGGCTTCGGCGTAAGCGTCGGTGGCAGAGTCGAGGGTTCCGGATTTTTTGGCCCCGGCGTAGTGGGCGCAGGAACGGGAGCGGGCGATTTCGCCGGCTCGGATGTCACCACAGGACTGGGCGGCTCGAGGGGAACGGCAATGGGGGCTGCGGCTCGAACTTTGTGGCGCAGGCAACCAGCGCTTAATAGAGCCAGCGCCGCCGCGGCGAGGCACGCCAAGAGCGCTGACTTCCGCGGACGTGCCGCGTGCCAGCTCGACGGGTGGGTTGGGGCTGGACAGTTCATCTCGGATTATGTTTGCCGCGCGAACGGCTGGCCGTAGTCTCTAAAGTTAGATGCGGGCAGGCTGGCGACGCGCGTCAGCGGCAGCTCGATGCGAAATGTCGTGCCACGCCCGGCCTCGCTATCGAATTCTATCGAACCATTATGCAATTGCACAAATCGGAATGTGTTTGCCAGCCCGAGTCCCGTGCCGCCCTGCCGCGTGGTGAAAAAAAGTTGAAATATTTTTGCGCGATTTTCGGGCGCGATGCCCGGACCAGTGTCACCCACGCGAATTTCCACCATATCCGCAGCGCGTGCCAGGGATACGGTTAACTGCCCGCCCGCCTTCATGCACTCGCATGCATTGAGCACCAGGTTGAGCACCGCCTGTTCGATCAGCCGCTTGTCCAATTCGAGCGGCGGAAACGAAGCCGGAATCTCTTTCACCAAGGTGACGCCCGCGCGAGTAATTCCGGGCTTGGCGGCGGCAAGAACGCCTTCGATGAGCTCGGCGAGATTTACTTCTTCGCGTTCCAATTCCACGGGGCGGCTGAATTCCAGGAACGTTTTTACCACCCGATCGAGCCGGTCGATTTCCGTATCCAGCATTTTCGCGGCTTCTTGTGTTTCCGGATCCACCGGCAAGTTCGCCTTCAGCACTTCCAGCCACACGCGCATCGAATTCAGCGGGTTTTTCACTTCGTGGGCCACGCCGGCCGTGACGCGGCCCAGCGCCGCGAGCCTCTCCGACACTTGCAATTGCGAGCCGATGCGTTCGAGCGATTCCAGATCGCGCAGCGTGACCAACAGACCCATCCGCGCACCGTTTTCTTGAATCGTCTGAATGCTCGCGCCGATTCGGTGTATCCCGTGCCCGCCGGGCAGTTCCACTTCGACTTGCTCGATGCCCTCCGCGGCGACTTCTCCTTTTCGTCCAATGTGAAGCGCCTGCGCCAGCGGGTGGCTCGGCGGAAAAATCTCTTCGATCTTCCGGCCGAGCAGGTTTCTCGAATCCACATCGAGGAATTTTTCCGCCGACGGGCTAACCAGCACGGCGCGGCCTTCGGCATTGAAAAGCACCAAGCCATCTTCGAGACCGGCCATGATCTGATTCATGTTTTCGCGCAGCGTGCTGAAAATCTCGCGCACGTCGCGCAATTGCTGCCCGATGCGGCTGATCTTGTTCGACACTTGACCGAGTTCGCCCGCGCGCGTCACCGGTTCAAGGTCAAATTCGCCCGCCGAGATGCGGTCCAATTGCGTGGAGATGCGCGACAGAGGCGCGAGCGCCATCTGGCTGACGAACGCGGTAAATAAAGTGGAAAGCAGCACTGCGCCCAGCGCCAGCCATGCCGCCGAATGCAGCCCCGGCCAGATTTCATCGCGCAGCAGCGCCGACGCGAGCGCCACGTGGATATTTCCAAATGGCTGGTTGCCGATGTTGAACGGCAACGTGACTTCATACACGCGCGGAGGCCCATGCAGAATACGCAGCTGGTTCACAAAGCTCGCGTGCACCAGCTGCGAAAGATTTGGCCGTTTCGAAATCGGCTTGCCCGAAAGGGAAGGATCGCTGGAAATGAGCGCTGCTCCGCTCGCATCGCTGATCGTGATTTCGTAAATGGTCGGGGAAAAGCTCATGTCGGATTCAATCAGCGCCGACAACCCCCGATTGTCTTCGAGCGTCTGCTGAATATAGGCGTGAATGTCATCCGGGTTTGACGATGCGGGGGCCGCTCCGCTTTCCGCCGCTTCTCGCAGCGCGTTCTGCGCCGACACGAACGCCTGTTGCAGCACAAATTGCGCGCGATCGTTCGCCTGCGCAATCACCTGGCGCGTGAGCCGCGCCACGTACAGGCCCGAGATCAGCGCGACGACAACCAAAACAAGAAGGGATGTCGCCAGCGTGAATTTATTTTTCAGGCTTAGCGGCATTTTGGGGTGACGCCTCGTACTCTTTGAGCTTGTTGTGAAGTGTTTTCAGGCTGATGCCCAGAAGCTCCGCGGCGCGCGTTTTGTTCTGATTGGTCGCGCCGAGGGTTTGAACGATCAGCTCGCGCTCGGCCGCTTCCACCGTGGTGCCGGGCGGGAAGCGCAGGCCGGAAAGCTCGCTCGACTGTGCCACGGGACCCCGCGCGAAATCGTCCGGCAAATGCTGGCGTCCGATGGGGCCGTGGTCGCAGGCGATGGCCGCGCGCTCCAGCACATTGCGCAGCTCGCGCACGTTTCCCGGCCACGGATACGCCTTGAATAGCTCCATCACCTCCGTGTTCACGCCGGGCGCATGGCGGCTGTGTTTGCGATTGATGTCGGCAAGCAATTGCTCGACGAGCAGAGGCAAATCGTCCTTGTGATCGCGCAAGGGCGGCAAGTGGACATGGAACACATTGAGGCGGAAATAAAGGTCCTGGCGCAGATGCCCTTGCGCGACGGCCTGCTGCGGATCCTTGTTCGTGGCGGCGAGGACGCGAACATTAACGGGCGTTTCCACTTTGCTGCCGATTCGCCGCACTTTGTGATCTTCGAGCACGCGCAACAGCTTGGCCTGCGTTTGCGCGGGCATTTCGCCGATTTCGTCGAGCAGCAGCGTTCCGCCGTCGGCAAGCTCGAAGCAGCCGAGCCTGCGCTCCGCGGCGCCCGTGAACGCACCCCGCTCGTGCCCGAAAATTTCGCTCTCCATCAGCGATTCGGGAATCGCCGAGCAATTGATGGCGACGAACGGCTGATTGGCGCGCGGCGAGAGCGCGTGGAGCGTCCTCGCCACCACTTCCTTGCCGGAGCCCGTTTCCCCAGTGATGAGCACCGATGCCGTGGACGGAGCCGCCGTTTCGACTTGGCGCATCACTTCCGCCATGGTTTTCGACGCGCCGACCATTTCGCCCAGGCGCCCCGCGTCGCGCAACTGCCGCGTAAGGGCGGCGACTTCCCGGCGGTCACGCGCTTTGCCCATCGCGCGGTCGAGCAGTGAACGCAGCACGGGAGGCTTGAGCGGTTTTTCGATGTACCAGAATGCGCCAGCCTCAATGGCCTGAACCGCGCGTTCGTCCGTGCCGCGGCCCGTGATGATGATGACGGGCGTTTCAGGCGCGTGTTCGTGAAGTTCGGCGAGCAGTTCGAGGCCGTTCATGCCTGGCAGTTCGACGTCCGCCAGCACCACGGCGGGCTGAAATTCCACAAACTTCGCAAGGCCGTCTTCGGCGCTGCCCACGCCCAGAATTTCGCAGCCCCACTTGTGAAGGAGCGCCTCGTAGCCTTTGCGTGCATTCTCCTCGTCTTCGACGATGAGGATGCGGTGCGAAGAAAATGGTGCGTGGCTGGCCATCAGAAATTCAATCTACCACAGTCAAATGATGGAAAGCCAAGAACCCATCTGGCGCGGAATGGATTCCCGGAGACCGGCTCGTCCTGACCCCCAGGCGAAGGGCGTCCCGCCGATTCTTTTTCTTTTGCTCGGAACATCCTCAGGTTATTAATCCGCAAAAAATTGCGGCGCGTTTATCCCGGGATTTGCGTCCCGCGCCTACAGGTAGCTTTTGCCCTCGGTGGGGAATTTTCGCACTGTTAATTCATTCCGCAAACTCTTTTATCTTACTGAATAAAGGAAGCTTACTTACCAGCTATTCTGGAATTCTAATTACCCATCGTCATCGCGGAGGTGCCATTTGAGGAATCGGAATTACTCATTACTGTCGATTTTGATCGCGGCGGGCCTGTGTTTGTCAGGCTGTTCGAGCAACGGACAAAACGCAAATTCCGCGGGCAATTCTTCCTCGCCAGACGGGGGAAGCTCGGGGGGCTTACTGAGCCGGATCGAAGGCCCCAAGCCGGTAACAATCCCAGCTGGCACCGATATACATCTCATTTTGGGCTCTACGATCACGAGCGGCAGAAGCCGATCCGGAGATTCCTTCGAAGGGACAGTTTCCGAGCCGATCATCATCGGCGGCACGGTTGTGGTGCCGCGCGACGCGCGAGCCAAGGGAACTGTTGTCGAGGCGCGCTCTTCGGGACGCCTGTCCAAGCCTGCCCTTCTGAGCGTCGCGCTCACTTCCGTCCAAGCGGGCGGCTCTTGGGTTGACATCAATACGCGCCCGGTCACTCTGGAAGGAAAATCCCATAAGAAGCGCGACATCATCGCCATCGGAGGGGGCTCGGCCGTGGGCGCGCTAATCGGCGGCCTGGCAGGCGGAGGTAAGGGTGCCGCTATCGGCGCGGGCGCGGGCGCCGGCGCGGGGACGGCGGGCGCGGCCTTAACCGGCAAGAAGGAAATATCCATACCAGCGGAGTCCCGCCTGGTATTCCGGCTAAGCCGTTCTGTTACCGTAAAAGTCCGATAAAACTTCCAAATTCCATCCCCGGCGGGAAAAATATCCCTCCGGGGTTTGACCACTCATCTTCTAACTCGCAAGCGACGGAAGCCCGAGTTTTCCCAATTTGGCAATCGGCTCTCGCCCATATTGGCATTCCCATGAAACTGAATATAGTTACTTGATTACTTCATAACTATGGGATAGCATCCGTTCCCAAGCTGGAACTCAACTGCTGAGGCTCGGTTCAACCCTTAGAGTTGCAAATCCAGTGTCTGGAACTAATTAGATACTTTTCCGCATTTGGTTCCTCGCGTGCATTTAGAGAAGCATTCGCCCCGCAATGGGAATCTTTGGGGGCGAGCAGCGAGGCGCGGATGCCAACGGAGCTTGGGACGCCAGAACCACTTCAAAGCCAACCGGCAGTCGCCACAATCTTGATCGTCGATGACGAAGAATCGACCCTTCGGATTTGCGCCGACATTGCCATGGAATCCGGGCTGCGCGTGCGCACGGCCACCACCACCGAGCAAGCCCTCGAAGAACTCGATCAGTATCCCGTCGAAATTGTTATCACCGACCTCAAAGTTCCGCAGCTGGGCGGCCTGGAATTATTGCGCCGCGTACGCGAGCATTATTCCCAAGTTTCCGTTCTGGTCCTCACGCAGTACGGCACAATCCAGACGGCGGTGGAAGCCACACGCCTCGGCGCGTCCGACTACGTTACCAAGCCGTTCCATATCGATGAACTTCGTCGGAAAATCCAACGGCTGATCCGCGAGCAAGAACTCGATCAGGAAAATCGCGTTTTGCGCGAGCAGCTTCGCACTCGCCCTGGCTATGGCGAACTGATCGGCATTTCGGCCAAAATGCAGCGCGTATATAAACTGATGGAGAAGGTCAGCCAGCACAATTATCCCGTGCTGATCCTGGGCGAGAGCGGCACGGGTAAGGAACTCGTGGCGCGCTCAATTCATTTCTCCGGAGTGCCCGGCCACAAGCCGTTTGTTCCCGTGGATTGCTCCGCGCTGGTTCCCACGCTGATCGAATCGGAGCTTTTCGGATATGCCAAAGGAGCATTTACCGGCGCGATGCACACCAAGCAGGGCTTGATCGAAAGCGCCGACGGCGGCACGCTGTTTCTCGACGAAATCGGCAATCTTCCCGTCGATATGCAGTCCAAACTGTTGCGCGTCCTGCAGGAGCGCGAGGTGAGGCCCGTGGGCTCGAATGACCGGGTGTCCGTTCGAGTTCGCGTGATTGCCGCGACCAATAAAGATTTGGAAACGGCCGTTCGCGCCGGCCAATTTCGCCAGGACCTTTTCTTTCGTTTGAATGTCGTGCAGATCAAGTTGCCTCCGCTGCGGGAGCGCAAAAGCGACATTCCCGTGTTGGTACAGTCCTTCCTCGAAAAATTCGCCGACCCCGGACGCCCCTCGCCCACGTTGGCCGAAGACGCAATGACGCGCCTGACGGCCTACGATTGGCCCGGGAACGTCCGCGAACTCGAAAATGCCATTGAGCGTGCCGTGGCATTGGGCTCCGGCCCAATCCTTCATTCCGGCGACCTGCCATCGAATCTCCAGTATGCGGTCGCCAGTTCCACCGATCGCATTCCCTCGGAAGACGAACTCGTCTCCCTCGAGGAACTCGAGCGCCGCGCCATTCTCCGCGCCCTGCGCGAATCCGGCGGCGACAAATTGATGGCCGCGCGGCTACTCGGCATCGGGAAGACCACCCTGTATCGCAAGCTCAAGCAGTACGAGGGGCATTCGGGCCAGAGTTAGGCCGGCTGCCGTCGGGGGTCGCTTGCTACCATCTCTCTCTACGATCTCTTTGTAGTAACCCGCGCCCTAAATCCGTAAAATTCCTGTCTCTTGTACTCGCGTTTTTCGTTTTATCCGTCAACTCCATTCCCCATAGCGGACGTCCAGTATCGAAGTGGGAATCAAGCAAGCTCGTTTTATCCATGCTCATCCCGTATATCCTGTATTAACAATAACTTCCCGATTCTCTCTCTGTGGTGACCGCTGTGCATTAAGTATCCCGTGAACGAGTGGGCCTGCCTGGATTCGAGAGGAAGTTTCAACTGACCAATCGTTTTTGAATTGACGCTTATGCGCACAGGAGATCGAGCTTGGATTACATCCGAGAGTACCAAATCGCAAGATTCTTCCGCCGCGCGCTGGATATTCTGGTTTTCTCCGGCGCCGCGCTTCTTTCGTGTTACTGGATTCTCGGTTCAGGACGGTGACGTGAGCATGTGGCGTCGCTCCTGGCTGCCGCTGTTTCGACCAGCGGATCGAGCCGCCCCCGCGCTTCGCGGAACGCCCGACTGCGTCACTGGCAGTGTAACTGGTTTTGATCCGCTCCTCGAGGTGCTGCTTGAGCCATGCGCGGCTGTCCAGCGCGCCCAGCGGCAACAAAAGCAATTGGAAGCCGAACTGCGCAGCGTGCTCGACGTCGTTCATTCCGGTGTGCTACTGCTTGCGCCGGATGGCGGCATTCGCTTCGCCAACGCCCACTTTGAAGCGCTGTTCGGCCTCGGCGCGAGGACCGTCGAGTCTTTGAAGAGCATCGCCGATTTGGTTCCCCTGATTCAGCCATGCTTTCGTTCTTCCGCCGCGTTTCTGGCGCCCTGGAAATCTTTCGTCGCGGGCTCAGGCGATGCCTTTCACGACGAACTCGAACTTGCAGGTCCCGCTCGCCGTGTACTCGAACGCCGCGCGCGACTCGTTCTCGACGACGATGGGCGGCGGCTGGGCTGGCTCGAAGTGTATTCCGACATCACAAGCCAGCGCCAGATTCAATCCAAGCTTCTGCAAACCGAGAAGATGGCGGCGCTCGGCCAACTGGTTTCGGGAATCGCGCACGAGCTTAATAATCCTCTCACGTCCATTATGGGCTACGCGCAATTGGCTCTCGGCCGCCGCGCCGCGGAAACGCCGCACAACGAAGTGACCATGATTTTCGAGGAGGCGGAGCGCGCGCGCCGCATCGTGAAGAATCTTTTGTTTTTCGCCCGCCAGGCGCAGCCCGAGCGCACCCGCGTCAACCTGAACGAAATTATCGAGCGCACTGTCGCTCTGCGCGGGTATGAGCTGAAAATTGAAAACATCGCCGTTCGCTGCGACCTTGCGCCCGATTTGCCCGCCACTCTCGCCGACCCGCACCAGCTTCAGCAGGTCGTCCTGAATTTGCTGGTCAACGCCGAGCAAGCCATTCTCGAAAATCGCGGGCGCGGGAGGATACAGCTACGTACCCGAAAAACCTCCGCATCCCGGCTGGCCATCGAGGTATCCGACGACGGCCCCGGCATTCCGGCGGATATCGCCTCGCGCATCTTCGATCCGTTTTTCACCACCAAGCCTTCCGGCATTGGCACCGGCCTCGGGCTTTCGATTGTCTACGGCATCGTCCAGGGCCATGGGGGCGAAGTCGCGTTTGAGAATCTCCGCGGCGGAGGTGCAAAATTCACTGTCGAGTTTCCGCTGGTTACAGTTCCGGCGGCCGAAGCTTTTTCCCGCGCCGCAATTCCCCCTCACGATTCGAGAACCGTATTCCCCGGGCGCGTTCTCGTGGTGGAAGACGAGCCGACGGTCGCGCAACTCATCATGGATGTTTTGCATGAGGAGGGACACAACGTGGAATCAGTCCTCGATAGTCAGGAGGGCCTGACGCGCATCGCGCGCGGCAGCTACGATTTGATCATCTGCGACCTGCGCATGCCGCGGCTCGACGGCCCCGGATTTTACGACGCCCTGGTACGCACCCACAGCCCCGCGCGTCACCGAATTCTTTTTATCACCGGCGACACATTGGGGCCGCACACGGTTGAATTCCTGAAATCCCGCCAGCTTCCGTTCCTCGCGAAGCCTTTTCTGGTCGAAGAATTGAAGCTTGCCGCAAACCGCATCCTCGCCGAAAGCTCCGGCGCTGCCCCGTTCACGATGGCGAGCGCGGAGGTCCATCGATGATGCGCGGGCCGGACGTGTGGGAATATGGCGCCGGTCTGGGCTTCAGAAAACTCACGCTGCTGGTGGGCCTGGAAAGCGGCGCGGAACGCGACGGCCTCCTTGCGCTCGTCGCGCACAGGAATGGCCATGATGGGCGCCAGCGTGAGGTCGTCGCAGCTTCGAGCTGGCCGGACCTCGAGTCTCGCGCCCAGCGCCTCGACCCTCAAGCCATCGTCCTCGGCGAAGGCATTCTGCCGCCGAACGTCTCGCTCACGGAAGCCGCACGCCGCTTGTCGGTTTTCGCCCCGGTGGTTGCGATTGCGCCGCCGGAAAGGCAGTCAGAGCTCATCACCCTGCTAGTCACAGGCGAAATCGATTTTGTGGCGCGTTCGGGCGATTTCTTTTCCGTGGCGGCGGCGTTTGTGGAGCGGCATCTGCGCTCGCCGCAGCGATCTGATCTGGAATTTCGCTCCGCGTGGGCGGCGGATCTGCCGTCCGATTTTGCGGAATTGTTGCGCCACGAAATCAACAATCCCCTGACCGGGATTCTCGGCAACGCGGAACTCCTGCTGTCCCAGCTTCGCGGAAATCTCACGCCTGTTTCCATCCAGCGCCTCGAGACGGTCGTCGACCTGGCCGTGCGCTTGCGCGAAACGATCCGCTGCCTCAGCTCCGAATGGGAGCGCCAGCATTCCAGCCTTCACTCTGCTTGATTGATAATTGATTCCTGAAGTTGCGGTGATTCACATCCACCACGATCCTCACTTTGGAGGAGCAACGGGAATCATCGCATGTTCATAGGGCGTACCGGCCCACATCATGTAGGGTTTATTGGGATCAGGGTCCCGGGCCTCGGTGTAGCCCAACGCCTTGCTGGGAGGACCGAAAATCATGATGTGGGGGCCAGTGAAGATCCAATGATTGTCGGCGGTCTTGCCCGTGGCATACGGGTCTATATTGCTCGCACCCTTGTCACCGGCCAGCATGTATGAAATTCCCACTTTGTTCGGTGGCGCAACGTGCTTCATCATGGCATGGATAAATTCCATGCTGTTGCGATCGTTGCACATCTTGTCCGTGCCCATAATCATGCACGTAAACCCGTTGGTTCCTGCGCGAAGCGTGCGCATACTTCCATTTTTTCCCGCGCGAACGACTGCCGCTCCCTTCGCGACGGCTTTGGGGGCAGCGGAGAGAGCCTGGGCCATATACTCGGAGTCCGACATCTGCTTTTGCTGAGCATTGACCGTAACGGTAATAAGGAACAGCGCTGCGACCGCGAAAAGTGTCTTTACCATACGCGTATTCACCTCCATCGAGTATTCAGTCGGTATTTCGGTTTTGACTTCCTTAGCCGGTAATGTACGCGCAGCCCCGTGAGGATGCAACTGCTCCAGCGCTGCCAATTCGTTTGCCATCCTTGGCGACTTCTCCTAACATGGGCGCGGACTTGCGTGCGTCGCGGCGTTTTCTTCGTCGCCGCGCCACCCATACAAAAGATGATGTCGCGCCCTCCTCGATTGCTCGTTCTTGATCCCGCCGGAGTCCGCCGCGAGGTTCAGGTCACCGCGTTTCCGTTCCGCGTGGGCCGCCAGACCGGCAATGAACTCGTGCTGCGCGATAGCCGCATCAGCCGCCTGCAAGCCCAGATCGTCGTCGCCAATGGCGATTATTTCCTCGAGGATCTGGGCAGCCGCCATGGGACGTTCGTCAACGGCGAACGCATCAGCGACACGCGCCCGCTGCGGCCAAAAGATGGCATTGATTTCGGCATGCCCGATTCCTTCAAGTTGGTTTTTCTGGGCGATGAGGCAACGCTCGAAGAGTTGATCGAGCAGGTGGAAAAACCCGCGCCGGCGACTCCGGGCACGCAGGGTCTTTATCATCTGGGCGTCCTGCTCGAAGTGGCGCGAACGCTAGGCTCGGGACTGTCGCTCGAAGACGTTCTCGCCGCCGTGGTGGACGCGGCCATTCGCGTCACGCGCACCGAGCGCGGCGTCCTGCTGCTGGGAAACGAACAGGGCGAGCTAAAGCCGACGATCGCGCGCGACGCAAATGGCGAATTGCTGAAGGTCGAGGATTTGAGGATTTCTTCGGGAGTGCTGAAACGCGTGGCCACTTCGCGCCGCGAACTGATCGTCAGCGACACGGGCGGCGAAGCGGCCATCGGGCGGCAGGCCAGCGTCGCTTCCATGTCGTTGCTGACGATCGTTGCAATCCCGATCGAAAAACTTCCCGTGATTGCGGCCGTTGATCTCACCATTACGTCCGAGGAAGCCGATCTGCTTGGCGTGCTCTACCTCGACAGCCGTTCCCCATCCACCGCTTTTAGCGAAATCGACCGCGAGGTTTTGCGGGCGCTCGCGCGTGAAGCTGCCAACGTGATCGAAAATGCGCGCCTGTTTGCCGCGGCCCGCGCGAAGGGACGCCTCGACCACGAAATCGAAATCGCCAGCCAAATACAGCGCGAACTGTTGCCGAAATCTTTCCCGCAGATGCCGCACATTGCCGTCATCGGCTCGACGCTTGCATGCCATTCGGTCGGCGGCGATTGCTTCGACGTGGTCGCGTTGGGCGAGGGGCGCTACGGGTTTTTTGTCGGCGACGTTGCCGGGAAGGGAATCGCGGCATCGCTGCTCGCCACGCTGCTGCAGGGCGTGTTTTACACCACGGCGGCGCTCGATATCCCGCTCGCGGAAGTCACGCGGCGCGTCAATCAATTTCTTTGCGAGCGTTCGAGCGACGATCGCTACGCGACGCTTTTTTACGGCGTCCTCGATCCTGCCGGCAATCTCGAATATATCAATGCCGGGCACGTGCCGCCGCTGGTGCGCCGCGCTTCGGGCGAACTCGTCGAATTGTCGTCGTCGAATTTCCCCGTCGGAATGTTTCCCGAAGCGGAATTCACCGCCGAGCGCGTGACGCTGCAAGCTGGCGATTTCCTCGTGATTTACACCGACGGAGTTTCGGAAGCCAAGAATCTTGACGATGAAATGTTCGAGCATGAACGCTTGAGTGCGCTGATGCGCGGATTTTCCGGCGCAACGGCGGAAGACCTTGCCGAAGCGGTGCGCTCGGGCGTGCGCGATTTCACCGGCGGCGCGCCGCAGGCTGACGACATCACCATGGTTGTCCTGCACTACAAAGGAAACGCCGCCGCTCAGGCCAAGCCCCTCGGCGCATAACCGAACCGCCGCGCCACTGTTCCAGATGATGCGAACCTGCGATGCGTTCCTCATCTGCGAGCTTGCGGCGAGTCGAAGTGTCGATCATTTTGCTTGTGTCACGATAGCGAGGCGCGAACCTACGAGCCGGTCGAGGAGTAGTGGCGGGTGCCGAGATTGCACATCGAAATGGCGAAGGTCAAAAACAGTGCGACGACAGACAGCAACATACATCACAACTCCCACGCAACGCTTCTGCTAGAGCGCATTTCTAATCGGCACGCCGAATTATTGGAAACGCTCCTAACTTACGCAAAACAAACGTCGCCGCCTACTTCTAATCGGCACAGATTTCATGTTTTCTCGGCGCTTTTTCTGGTAGTGTCCTAATCTCGCCCGTCGGGAGTGATATCAGTGCTCAATTCGCGAGGCCGAACCGTCGAAGTTGCGTCCATCGGTGGCGCTCCGGCAGGCGAGGTACTCGTGGCGACAGCGAGCATAACAATGCCCTAGCCTTGTGAAGCGCAAGCTCTTATCAGGCCAACGGTATACTTTCTAGCGTCGTTAGAGAGGCGACCTGTGGCCGTCTTGGCAAAGTGGGCGGAACGTGTGAGGATTTTTGCGGTGTCCGAAGAACCGGTTTTTGACAATTGCTGGACTATAGGGGAGGACACCCTAAGCTTCCTTGTGGAGGAACTCCAATCACTCCGAATGGAGCATTTGGTTGAATTTGGCAGTGGCGCCTCCACAGTCAGGCTCGCCCTACGCTTCCCGCAGACTGCAATTCTCTCTATAGAAAACTCCCCACGCTTCTATCAGCACACGCTTCGACTCTTAGATAACGTGCCCGCCCACCGTGTCACCCTGGAATTGCGCGACTTGCATTGGCAGCGTCATGGGTTTGGGCTTTACCAAAGCTATCATCCTGGACCTATGCCCGATAGGGTTGATGCCGCCATAATCGACGGCCCCCCCTGGTGGACAACGCGGGGAAGGGAGGCGTGCTTATATCAGGTGTTTGATGTTTTAAGAATTGGAGGTCGCGTCTACCTGGACGATTTTGGGCGGCCTGCAGAACAGCAAATCGTCCGGAATTGGTTGTCCTCTTACCCAGGAGCCTTTCAAGTTAAAGCAGTCGCCTGTGGGCACGGACTGTGTGTTCTGGAAAAGATAAACCACCTGCGGCGCCCACGACGGATGGCACTCGCCGTGCTCCGAGATAATTGGCTGGGGAACTCTCGTCGCCTTTTGTCGCGGATACGATCTTCAATGTTTTGTGCTTCGCTACTAAGTCGGATGCAGACCTCTTTGGCGCCGGGGCGAAAACCGCTCGACTGAAAGAGCTGTCCCCGGCGGTCTCTGTGTACGAAGCAAAAAGTCCAGATTGTTTCGGTGAAGATTTCCAAGCGCAGACGCCCGAGCGGCCGATTCAGGCCTCTTTGCTGTCAGCGCCAGACGTCACTACGAATTACGAACCGGTCGAGGAGTAGTGGCGGGTGCCGAGATTCCACATGAAGATGGCGAAAATCAGAAAAACTGCGGCGATCACGGGAACGAAGGGCAGATATTCCGGCGTGACCGTGTGGCCGAGCAAGCGCACGCTGGGATAAAAGGACGCGAGTCCGAAAGGAATAATCCAGCACAGAAAAAATTGTACCGCGCCGGAATAAATCGAGAGCGGGTAGCGGCCAAACGCAATCAAGTTCCACACCGGCGGATGGACGCCGATGCGGTCCTCGAACCAAAAAGAAATCGTGGTGAGAAGAAGAAACACGGAAATGTAAATCACTCCGGCGCAGAGTCCCCAAAAAACCAGCAGCGAGAATTTTCCAGCGGTCCAATGAAGGTGAAGCCGGTGCGACGCCAGCCAGATGCAGCCGATTCCTGTTGCGATTTCCTGCATGGATTCGACACGGAACTGCTCGAAGAGCACTTGAAATAAAGTGGAAATGGGGCGCAGCATCACGCGGTCGAATTTCCCCTCGATGATGTAGTTGTTGCCGAAGTCGTAGAGATTCAGGCTGATGATGTTGAACATTCCGTAGGGCAGAAGCGAAAAGCCATAGAGAAAGAGCTCTTCGGGAAGTGTCCAGCCCGCGAGCTTTGGGGATTGATTGAAGAGCACGATGACAAACAGCAAGCCAAAAATCGTGGCCGCGAAGCTCGTTGCCGTCGAGACGATGAAGTCGCCGCGGTACGACATGCGCATCTTCACGTACTGCGAAAAATATTCGCCGAATAAAATGCAATGGCGCACGAATCCGCGCCACATTTGCCGCGCGAAGTTTTCCTGAGGCGCGCCGTCCATCGAGTTTTCCGCCGTCGGCATATTTATCCGCCGTGAATGGTGATTTTTTGCGTGGCGCGCTCCCACCACAGATGCGCCGCGAAAAGCAAAATGCCAACCCAAGCCCACTGGACGCACAGCAATTCGATGGCGTGGCCCGTCGAAAATCTCCCGAGATAAATCGAGAGCGGCGTATAGGCAATATGCTCGAACGGCAGCCACGCCAGCACTTTCTGAACGGCGTGCGGGAAGTAGGTCATCGGAATCAGCAGGCCGGAGAGCAATTCGATGAGCCAGTATTTCGCGCGGATCATCGCGAGGATGGATTTCAACGGAATCGCGCACGTGCCAATCATGAAGTTGATCGCGCTCATCAGAAAAAACGAGCCAATCGCGCCGACGACGAACAGCGCGAAATCGAGCCGCGAGGCGGGGCCTTGCACCGGAAAAACAAGCGCGACCACAATGGCGG